>Ga0153954_1000046_pt1 | contig 121484 bp, 125 predicted proteins | sample TSFL038MetaG_FD_102277 | JGI IMG/M metagenome (GOLD analysis project Ga0153954, IMG submission 102277) | Attine ant fungus gardens microbial communities from Florida, USA - TSFL038 MetaG | ecosystem: Host-associated > Fungi > Mycelium > Unclassified | place: USA: Florida, Wekiwa Springs State...
CTCAAATTGAATAGCCCAGGGCAACGCCCTGGGGATTGGTATTGTTTGAGCAAAATTTTCATGTTTGAATTTAAATGAGGCTGAAGGCCTCAAATTGAATAGCCCAGGGCAACGCCCTGGGGAACAGATTGGAAAATTCTTGGTAGCCTGAAAGGCTACTAGATCTATTTTAGTGCCTACTCACAAGGTTTAGTCCTACAGTGCCTGCCACAATAAGCAAAATGCAAGCCACCTTCAAAAAACTTAGAGGCTCGCCAAAATAAAACAGACCAATTAACGAGACTAAAATAATGCCAACACCTGCCCAAATAGCATAAGCAATGCTGACATCAATCGATTTTAATGTGAGGGCTAAAAGCCAAAAACTGACCGAATAAAAACCAATTGTCGCAAGAGTTGGAAACATTTTAGAAAAACCGTCAGATTTTTTTAAAAAAGCAGTTCCACATACTTCGAAAATAATTGCGATTCCAAGCCAAAGCCATGCCATATTTCATTGGATAGCAGGTTTTAAAATTTTAGGGGATGTTTGGAAATGAAATAAAATCCTGTAACCTTTCAGATTCGACAGAAAACAGCCACAACACAAAGTATTATTTTAAGATTGATCTCTCAAGTTTATTGAGATAAATTCTTAAATTTATCTTCAAAATCAGGAAAGTTTATGAGCTGTTTGATAAGACCTATTTTGTTTGGCTTGCGAAAATATGAGACGCCACGGCTATTAGCAAAGTCCTCTACCCGTCGAATGAGTTCTGATGCTTCTACATCGAGTCAATCAATAAATTTACAGAATGGATTTTTTGGAAATCCTAAGGATTATGGCTCTCAAATCCGAATTATTTCTTCAACGTTAGCCATTTTAAGTGCTCTTGGCATTGCCTTTGACACTGTTTATCGGCGTGTGAGTAGAGAGCAATTAGTTGACGTCAGAACTGAATTGAAAACTGATATAGCAAAACTCGACATGAAAATTGATGGTTTATCGGGCAAGATTGATTCGATCGTTTTTGCTTTGTTGAATGTAGCGCAAAGAAATGAGCTCGCTGTTGCAGCTGAGAATAGAACCTTAAGAGATGAGCTAGAAAGATGCAAAAAATCATAATCTTTGGAGGTTAAATAAAACCTTGTTGCATTAAAAGTTCTGCACCTAAAAGGGCGCCTTTAGCTCCGCCTCTCAACGCATTGTGAGAAAGGGCTACAAAGCTTGCATCGAAGTGGGGCGTTTCTCTTAAACGGCCTACGGTAACACCCATACCAGCTTCACGCATTCTATGCAGTCTTGGTTGAGGAGAAAATGGATCTTCAAGATAAACGACCGGCTCTTTTGGAGCAGAGGGTAAATCAAGCCCTTTAAAACTACTCCAGCAATTTTTCAGATCCGATAGACTAGGTCTTTTTTTGCAGGAAAAAGAGACAATAGCCATATGACCATCAATAACTGGAACACGTGTTGTCGTTGCATGAACTGAGAGGTTTGTTTCAACAATTCTTCCCTCTTGCAAAGTTCCAAATAATTTTCGCGGTTCGATAACGATTCTTTCTTCTTCACCACCAATATTGGGAATGACATTATCTAAAATCTCAAGACTTGCAACACCTGGTAAACCAGCTCCTGAAAGAGCTTGAAGAGTTACTACATCGATTTTTTCTACCCCGAACCGATCGTGGATAGGTTTTAAAGCAAGTGTCATCCCTACAACGCTGCAATTAGGCTTTGCAACAATCCATCCACCCTTTTTTCCTTTCAATAGCTCTAGATGGCCGCTATTAACTTCTGGGATTAAAAGAGGAACATCGGATGCCATCCGATGGGGGCGGGCGCAAGTGATCACTTTATGCCCTTGTTCTGAAAGATGTCTTTCAAGCTTTTCCGCAACATCTCCTTTAACGGCAGAAAAAAGAAGATCTACAGGGATTTTGTCCTCTGTAGATAATATTTTCATTTGTAAAAGAGAGTCGGGCAAAGAAATTTGCCCGCCTAATACTTCACCCAAACGCTTGCCTGCAGTCTGTTCAGAACCGACTAGGGCACCTATTTCAAACCAAGGATGGGCAACAAGCTCTTGGATAAAATGGCGGCCGATTAGGCCGCTAACTCCTATAACCCCGACTTTTTTTTTCATATTTTCAAAAAGTCGATAAGCAATCTAACCCCATACCCTGTGGCATGTTTTGGATAAGGAGGCGCTACATACTTTGTGTAAGCGCAACCTGCAATATCTAAGTGTGCCCAAGGTGTCTTCGTAACAAATGTTTGGAGGAACAAAGCAGCAGTAATCGCCCCGCCTTCTCTACCACCAGCATTGGCAATATCGGCAACGTGAGACTTCAACTGTTGTTTTTTATAAGATTCGATCAAAGGCAATCTCCAAAGAAGTTCGCCAGAGTTTTGACCTGCCTCTACAATTTTTGCAGCTAACTTATCGTCGTTGGAGAAAAGACCTGCACATTCCGGCCCTAAAGCTACCGCACATGCGCCTGTCAATGTAGCCAAATCGATGATCTGATCTGGTTTTAAGTTTTTCTCGCCCCAAGCCAATGCATCAGCTAGGATCAATCTCCCTTCAGCATCTGTGTTTGTGATCTCTACAGTCTTACCGAGATAACTTGTGAACACATCACCCGGTTTAAAGCTGTCTGGGCCAATAGGATTCTCTGTAGATGGGATCAACAAAGAAAGTTGAACTGGCATTTTTAACATGGCAGCCGCCCACATCGTAGCTAAAGTAATAGCAGCGCCGCTCATGTCACATTTCATTGTTTCCATGCCACCAGTTGGCTTCAAATTCAAGCCACCTGTATCAAAAGTGATCCCCTTCCCCACTAAGAGAGTATGGCGACCTTTTTTAGCTTTTCCAGCAGTGTAACTTGCTTCAATCACAACCGGTTCACTTTTAATAGAACCTTGTCCGACAGCTAAAAACAGTCCCCATCCAGCCTTTTCAGCCTGCGCTTTGGTCCATACTTTTGCTTTGATCTCTTTGTGTCGTTTTGCAATGGCTTGTGCACATTTGCCCAAAAAACCTGGGGTGATAAGGTCTGCATTGGCATTGATCAAGTCTTGTGAAAAGAAAACAGCACGAGCAACGGTTTCTCTTTCTTTCAGGTCAGAAAGCCATTTTTCATCTGCACCGATAAGTGCAAAACTTGTTACACGTTTCTTCTCTTTTTCATCTGTCTTCCCTTTATGGAATGGGAAAATATACGATCCAAGCAATAAACCGTCTGCAACAGCTTGTAAAACTTCTTCTGTTTTCAATGTTGTGTCGGTTGGTACAACTACAGAAACTTTTGAAAGCTCTTTTTCATTCAGATGGCTTGCCAATTCGAAAAAAGCTTTTTGCAAAGAGCGTTTTTCAATTTTTTCTTTTTTACCAAGCCCAAGTAAAGCAAGCCGCTTCTCTTTTTTCCCATTTTTATAGAGAAAAATAAGCTGGCCTTCTTTTCCTTTGAATTCATCTTCAACAAGTTTGACCTCATCGCTCCACTCTTTTGGAGCGTTTGGCATCTTCCCTTCTACAGAAGTTAGGACCAAAAGATCGGACAAGTTTCTAGATTCAATTTTTTTTGTGATCGAAAGTGTTGGCCACTTCCGATCTAAAAAGTCTTCCGGTGTAATTTTCATTAGAATGGCAACTCGCTAAATTCGTCGGCCATATCAGCCCCTTGCCCTTGACTAAATGAAACACCACCACCTAAAGAGAAGGTCGACGCGCTAGAATTTGATTCTCCACCTTGATACGCCCCTCCTTGAGGTTTATCAGTTCTTGATGGAAGGAAACGGATGATATCGGCAGTCAGTTCAAGAGAAACTTGTGATTGGCCATCTTTGTTTGTGTAAATTTCAGGACGTTTCATTTCACCCATCACTAAGATGAGGCTACCTTTTTTCAAGTGAGGCAATAGATTGTCAAAAGTGTCTCCCCAAATAGTTACACGCCACCATGTAGTCTCTTCTTTGCCCTGTTTTTTTGTGTTAGAGGCAATTGTCAATGTTGTGACTTTTTTTCCAGAGGGTGTGTAACGGGTTTCAGGATCTTTTCCTAAGTTTCCGATCACTTCAACAATATTCATGGTCTGCTCCTTAATAGTAGGTAAACCTTGAGTTTATGAAACTCTACCAATTAGTTGGAACAGTAAAAAAAGATAAAACGGGAAGAAAAAAAGAACAGGGTGCAGAGCAGTTTGCTCCACACCCAAAAACGAAATTAGATTTTGATAAAGCCAGGTTGGCCGCCAGGAGAAAGTCCTGGACCAGGGCCTTGAGCTTGTTGGCCTGGGCGCTTTGGAGGCTCTTCAGAAGGCTCTCTACCTTCTGCCAAGTCACGACAAATACGGCGCCATTTTTCAACAGTTTCAACATACAACGGAGCAAAGGCTCTCAATGCAGAAGATACAGCATGTTCCATATCAAGCGTGCAGTGGATCAAAATGATCTCTTCTTTCACAGCAACACCAACACCGCCGCCAGCCATTTGACCACCTAGCATAGAACCTTCCAAAAGCTTTTCATAAAGCTTTAGCAAGTGCTTTGGATCTTTTGGGAGTCCATCTAATAGAGGAGAATAGAGGTACATTCTCTTAGAATTAGGCTCATAAGTGATGTGTAACGAAAACTCATCATCAATCCCTAGAATACAGGTGTTGTTTTCGTCGAACTCAAGCTCCCCTAGGCCAAGCTCTTTTCCAAACTCTTTTAAGTTATGTCTCGCATTCTCGAGTGACATAATGTGACTTCTCCTTGACTGGGCAGTACTACCTACCCTAATAATAAAACTTTTTCATAAAATTTCCCATCTACCCTAGACAGCCGTTTAAAGCTTTCATTTAAAGTGAGTTGAAAAATCTTATTCTTTTTGACTGAGTGATTATAGAGAGAACAGGCCTCCAGATGCAAATCATTTCACTTTCTGCTAGGAATAAGTCATATGGAAGGACAGGCAGGATCTCGTTACCCAATGGGGGTGACAAAAACAGAAGATGGGTGGAATTTTGCCTTTTTTTGCCCATATGCAAAAAAAGCAGTACTCCAGCTTTACGACTTGAAACAGACGCCCATAGGGGCGTTTGAAGCTACCCTAACCGGCCCTCTAGCTCATGTTGAAGTAAAAGATATCCACGCTCCTTTTGCCTACCTTTGGGAAGTCGATGGACAGTCCTTAGTAGATCCTTTTTCAAAAGGAATCTTATCCAATCCTGAATGGGGAGCTTTCCCTTACCGTCCACTAAGCCTCCATTTTGAGCATTCATTTGATTGGCAAGGAGTTACATCTCCCCCTATCGAAGACAAAGACTTGATAGTCTACGAGGTGCACACAAGAGGTTTTACTCAAGACCCTACAAGTGGCGTACAAAAGCCAGGAACTCTAGAAGGCTTCATCGAGAAATTGCCCTACTTAAAAGAACTTGGCGTCAACGCTATCGAGCTCTTACCTATCATGGAATTTAACGAAGGTGAGTATGACAAAAAAAATAATGATGAAAGACTTTTCAATTTCTGGGGTTATTCAACTGTTCACTATTACGCCCCTTCTAACCGACTTTTAGCTACTCCCCCTTTTGGGCTACAAGAGCTCTGCAAATTTGTCCAAGCTGCCCACAAACTAGGGATGAAGGTCATTCTAGATATTGTTTACAACCATACTGCCGAAGGGGGTGAACAAGGCCCTGTCTACCACTTCAAAGGGATGGATAAAGAAACCTTTTATCTCATCAAAGATGGAAATTATCTAAATTTTTCTGGCTGTGGCAATTCTGTTGCTGCAAACCATCCAATCGTTGTCGAATGGATCATTCAAACTTTAAGAAATTATGTCTTAGAAGCCCATATTGATGGATTCCGCTTTGATTTAGCCTCAGGGCTGAAAAGAGGTGATGGGGGTGGCCCTATGGATCCATCCCCTCTCATCGAAGCTATTTCTGATGATCCCTATCTTGCCAATACGATCCTTTTTGCTGAACCTTGGGATCCAGGTGGCCTTTTTGAACCTGGCCATTTTTACACCAAGAAACGAAGATGGAAAGAGTGGAACTCTTTTTTTAGAGATGGTGTCAGAGCGTTCATCAAAGGGACGGGTGGAACAAAACAACATTTTGCCACTCGTTTAGCTGGTTCCAACGATCTTTTTGCCCCTAACCGTACGCCAGTTGAGTCATTGAATTTTATCACATGCCATGATGGCTTTAGCTTAAAAGACCTCGTCTCTTATAACCAAAAACACAATGAAGCCAACGCTGAAGACAACAGAGATGGTGAAAATAACAACATTAGCTGGAACTGCGGCGCAGAAGGGTCAACAGATAACGAAGAGATTTTAGCTTTAAGAATCAGGCAGATCAAAAATTTCATCGTTGCGCTCATGGTGGCACAAGGTGTTCCAATGATCCTTTCTGGTGACGAATATGGTCATACAAAAGATGGCAACAACAACACATGGTGCCATGATAACCGTCTCAATTGGTTTCAGTGGGATACACTGGCCACAGAAGAGGGGCAAGAGTTGCACCGCTTCATGAAAGAAATGATCGCTTACAGAAAAGAGAATCCACACTTTCGAAAAGGTCGTTTTTTAAACGATAAAGATATCACCTGGCATGGCAGACGACCGCAAGAGCCCCATTTCGAACGAGATGACCATCTTGTCATTTTTACTTTACACGACGAAAACGACCCCAAAGATATTTTCATTGTTTTCAACTCAAGCCACGAAAAACACCTTCTCATCCTACCCAAACCAAAAGAAGGGACCCGTTGGTATCAAGTGGTCAACACTTCGCTTGATTCTCCTGAAGATATTTTAACGAAAGAGAAAAGAGCGATGGTCGAGCTTCGGTTCCTTGCTGTTCCAGCTTACGGTGCTATTATTTTAGAAACAGGGCCCGCACCAAAATAAAAAAGGCCCCTATTGGGGCCTTTTTTCCATGCGATTTTAACTCGCCTCTTTTAGTGAACGTTTTTGCGAGTTGCTTTTTCGTTTGTGGCTTCTGCAAGTTCACGACCAGCAACAGCATCAATAGTTGTATGGACTAAAGCAATCGTTGTATTTGGAAAAATCTGTCCCAAAATTTTATCTGCAGGTTTTCCTTTTGAGGCCAACACTTCAACTTCATCAGCTGAAAGAGAAGTTGAATTTTCTCTTTTTGCTGTCTGGGTTTTTGTAACAACATTTGTTGAAAAAGTTGTAATTTCCCCTGAATAAGCGCTTGATTGGCTCATGACCATGTGCTTTGTACTGTCTACCGCATCTCTCACACCGTTGTTTTTGCTGCCAAGGGCATACCCTTGATAACCAACTTGTTTAGCTTGAACGTGCCAAAGTGGGTTTTGAGCATGTTGTGAGTGGTGATAAGCATCTGTTCTTGTTGCAATAGCAATAGCATTCATCGCCTCTTTTGAAAGAGCTTGATCGAACATTGGAGATAGAACAGAAAGAACGTAATCTTCGATAGGCACTTCGTTGATGATGCTGATTTTGCCGCCACCGACGTCATAAACATACAAGATACCGTTGTATTCGATGCCGTTTACAACAAGACGTGTCTTTGCGTCGTCTGGAACAATTTTAACTTGGAAACGATCTAAGAAAACCTCGCCCCACTTGATCCCCTCTTTTGTAGGTTCAATGTAGGCACGGCGTGCTGAAAAACGGCTAGCAATATTTTTGTTGATAAAAGGATCATCCACATTGTATTTCCCTTTAACCTCCACCAAAGCAGAAGGAATGGCGTGAGAAATCAACACGCGGATCGTTGGGGCTTGTTGAGCTTCTGGCTCGACAAAAGCATTTTTGATCCGGTCCCAAACCCCAGCATTCACAACCATTGGGGAAAAGACTGATAATATTGCGCAAGAAAGTAGTAGCGTGTTCTTCATCGTTTATGTCCTATAAAACCTCGAGGTATATCCTTTAGAGGGCCATCTTGTCAAGGTGATGATACGCTCTCTCTGTAGCGACCCGTCCTCTTGAGGTTCGTTTTAAAAAACCTTGTAAAATCAAATAGGGTTCATGCACCTCTTCTAGGGTCTCTGCCTCTTCTCCACAAGCCAAAGCAAGAGTTGAAAGCCCAACAGGTCCCCCCTGAAATTGCTCAATCAAAGTTTGCAAGATCCGCTTATCCATCTCATCAAGACCAGCCTCATCCACTGCAAGTAGTTCAAGTGCTTCTTTGACAACATCTGCACTCAATTTTCCTTTTACACGTACCTGAGCATAATCCCTCACCCATCTCAAAAGATGATTAGCAACTCTTGGAGTGCCGCGTGCCCGCTTTGCAATTTCACATGCACCCTGTTGATCAAGAGGAACAGCTAAAAGTTTTGCTGTTCTGATAATCACGTCGGATAATATCTCTTCACTGTAATAATCTAGCCGTAAAGAATGTGAAAACCTTGTTCTAAGTGGACTACTTAAAAGGCCACTACGAGTTGTCGCAGCAACTAATGTAAAGGGTTTTAAAGCAAGCTTAACTGTACGAGCATTAGGTCCAGTGTCTAACACTAAATCGAGAGCAAAATCTTCCATCGCTGGATACAGATACTCTTCAATATTTTTATGAAGACGGTGGATCTCGTCGATGAAAAGGATGTCTCCTTGTTGCAAAGAGGTCAAAATGCCGGCTAAATCTCCTGCACGTTCAAGCACAGGACCGCTTGTCACGATGCAATTAGTCCCCATCTCACGTGCTAAAATATTGGCAAGAGTTGTTTTTCCAAGGCCAGGAGGACCCGATAAAAGGCAATGCCCTAAAACCTCTCCTCTCCCCTTTGCTGCTTCAATCACAACAGAAAGTCTATCTTTAACTGCATCTTGTCCAATAAAATCTGCCAACATTTGCGGACGGAGAGGCATCTCAAAAGTGATATCTTTTGATTCAAAACTGGATTCTATAAAACTTGGTCTTCCGCTAGTCATGACAAAAAGGATTGGAATAAAACAATCCCGATTAAAACCGGTGCAATATATTTTACGCAAAATGTCAAATAAGGACGAAGCCAAGGATTGCGTTTGACAAACTCATACGCCCCCTGCTTCACCTCTTCCATCCACGCTTTCCCTTTCCACTTCCAACCAATCAATAAAGCTGCAGCCAGCCCACCAAGAGGGATGAGAACTTCGCTTCCTAAAAAGACAAGCCCATCGACAATCGAATGTCCAAAAGGGCGAAGGTTAGCTAGAAGATTGTAAGAAAGTGCACAAGGAACGCCAATCAAAAAGGCACCAATTCCTACAAGAGTGACACATTTTTTCCTTGTCCAACCGAACTTGTCCATCAGATAAGCAACAGAAGGTTCCATCGCTGAAACTTCTGATGTCAACGCAGCCAACATCACGAGCAAGAAGAAAAGAGGCGCAAGCAATGTTCCAAATGGAATTTGACTAAAGACAACAGGCAGCGTGTGGAACAAAAGAGCCGGTCCCCCTGCCCCTTCTGCCCCTACAGAGAAAAGGATTGTAAAGACAATACCTGCTGCGATTAATGACACAACTGTGTCCATCAAGACGATAGGAAAACAAGAAAAGATGAGATTTTCAGATTTTGAAGTATAGCTACCATAGGTCACCATAGTCCCTTGGCCTAAACTCAAAGTAAAAAAAGCCTGTCCCAATGCTGCCAATACAGCAAATGGTGTCAACGCTTTAAAGTCTGGCATCCATAAAAATTTCAGCGCTTCACCAGAACGTGGCAAAGAGAGTCCCCAGAAAAGAAGGACTAAAAGGAGCAAAAACAAAAGTGGCATTAGGACTTTATTGGCCCGCTCAATCCCCTTTCTGACGCCGAAATAGAGAATAGAGATAGACATGGTCAAAAAGAGAAAATGGGCACCTAATGTTAAAACAGGACTTTGGATCCATCTTTCAAAATATTCTTTAGACTCTCCGACAGTTGTAAAGTCTGTTAAGTTTCCTCGTAGGGCTTCGATCAGGTAACCCACAATCCAACCGGCAATGGCGCTATAAAATCCGCTGACGATAAAGCCTGTTAGAATGGTCATTCCACCAAGAGCACCCCAACCTTTGTTGCCTCCTAACATTCGAAAAGCTTTTGCAGGGCTTTTTCCTGTAGCTCGTCCTACTGAAATTTCTCCTAACAAGAGGGGAAACCCTAGCAATATTAAAAATGTTAGATAAATTAAAACGAAGGCAGCTCCCCCATTCTCACCGACGAGGTGTGGAAAGCGCCAGATATTTGCAAGGCCGATAGCCGAGCCCGAAACAGCTAGGATAAACCCAAGCCTTGAGCCCCAAGATTCTCTTTTCATACAATGATGATAGTGAAGCGACCCACTTCCATTCAAAAGGAAAATAGCCCAACAAACTCTGTAAGAGAAAATTAGAAAAACAACTTCTCACGAAAACCGTTGAACGAAAATCTCCTAATCCCTATCATTTCGCCACATAACCACTGTTCCGGAATAGCTCAGCGGTAGAGCAGCGGACTGTTAATCCGTTGGTCGTAGGTTCGAATCCTACTTCCGGAGAACTAGCCTCGGTCGAAAGATCGAGGCTTTTTTTCTTCTTCAGGAAGAAGATCAAATTAAAAATTCTTAAGTTTAAGGCCTGCTTTCTATTTAGTTGTCCGTCCACCTTTCGTTTTAAAACCTTTATTACCGTATACAGATTATCTGAAAGATACTCAGTATAATCTTCACTCCAAAGATAATGATCTTCCCGAAAAGGGAAATTGTGTGACTGCTATCAGACACCTTTTAAAAGAAGCTAGCGGTTTTTCTCTTCCCCATTCATGGATAGGAGATCTTCCTTATATTCTTTTTGAATACTATGACTGGCGCATAATTCGAACAGAAGAACTCCGTCAAGGAGATCTTGTCTTTAGAGGGAAAACTACCAATACCATTACACACGTTGGTATCGCTATCAGCAACGAAAAAATTTACCACTGCACTTCAGCTACAGGGGGTAGTCTTATCGATTTAGCTTCAACTTTTATCCATAAAAACAATAATTCCATCCATACTCCACAACAACTCCGCTTGCATCGTGATCAAAGACATTACTGGCAAAAACAATTTTAAGCTTTTAAAGGCATGACATATTAAAAAAATCAGAATGCGCTTCATATTGCCCCACAATTGAACAGCAGATTAAACTCATAATCTATAGATATTTAATGATTTTTCAAGTGGGGATTTATGAACCTTGAGTTTGATGAACAGCAAATAACCGAAATTTTTTACCGTTGGTACAATGGGGAAAAGGTTTCGTCGTTGCTTGAAGAACTCGAAGTTGAAAAAATTCCGAATTGTTCTTTGGCCAAACATTTTCCTCCTATTGCTTTAGAGACACCTTGCCGTAATTGTGGGGAAAACCTGTATGCGTTTCGGTCAAACCCACCGCATTTCAAAAAAACAAATGCTTTATACGACATCTCTACCGCACATTGCTTGAATTGTGAGCATGTGGAAAGCGAAACTTGCCAATGTACAGGCTGCATAGAGATTCTCAAAGAGAGAAATAAGCTTATTGCGCAGCATGAGCAGGAAAGACTTCAAAAACGTGGTATCCAACTTGAAAACCTCTTCAATGAAATAACACCTATTGATTCAGATAATATAGAAATTGAAAAATTAATTTATTTATATTCATTGTGTTTGCAGTCTACTTGTGAAGATGTTTGTTTAATATCTCCTTTATCGGCCTCAGAAGCGCCTTTTACCCCCTCAACAGAGGGGCAGAGAGAGTGTATTATGTCGTTATTAGATTATATAGCACCACTTTGTGAAGATGAAGAACTTTTACAATTCAATAATAATGGTCATGCGACTTGGGAAGGTGATCAAGTGTCTTACAGGATAAAAACCGGAGACACAAATCATCTAGACTACTTAGAAGGCTTGCTGAAGGCGATTAAAGATAGACTTAAACGAGCTAACATCGAAGAAATGTCAAGATTCATCGCTCTTTGTGAAAGATTGATGATTTGTGAATGCATTGACTATTTGAGATTTCAGAGAGAATCGTATCACTTGCCGCATGAAGTTGGAGCTAAAACTACAGCATTATTTAAAAAGTTAATTTACAACTTGAGAACAGACCAGATTTACTCAGTTATATGGAGGTCATGCAGAGAAGCGACTGCTTATAAAGTTAAGAATGGTCTGCCGAAACATCACGCCAGCAATTTAATTATAAGTTCAATTGATTCCTATGTTGATAAAGCAACGCAAAAAAACTGGGAGATTCGAAGCTATTACAGAGACAGCTCTAAGCGCCAATCTACCCTTAGCCGCGTAATTTTCAACAAAATATTAGAACTTGATGGTCATGGCGTAGAGCATACTCTTCAAGACGTCATAACAAAAATAAACTCTCTAAATAAAATTGAAAAATCTGAAGAATCAGGCGCACAAATCGACATGAGGGAAACCTCGTTAGAAACAGAAAGCATCATTAAATAAGCAGACCAAGCCGTAACAAAGCCAGCAATAAGGATTAAAGACCCAAAGTTCTCTTTCACTGAATCCTTGTAAATAGCTGCGCGAATCCGCTTTTCGATTTAAAAAAATATTTTTTTTAGCGCCAATTCTGCCCAACAGCTTTCTTTCGCCTAACTCTCCAATGCTTCATCGGCAAAACTTATCGTCTTCATCAAAAGAAGCGAAGAATCTATTCAATCACTATCATTCGTCACTGCATAGATATAGCCTTCGAAAAGTTCTCCTTGAGATTCTAATGCCGCAAAATCCTTGATGGCCTGCAATAGCTCTTTGGCTGAAACCCACCGCTCTTTAACGTGAGTATGAATATTAGTCCCAAGACCTAGCCTTGGAAAGTCCTGTGGTGAGAAGTTAAACCACTCATAGCCAAGCAATTCAAGTTGTTCAAGGCTCTTTTCTAAGGCAGATAACGATTTCATCTTAAACCTAAAGCCAAGACCTGGGATTTTTTGCGAAAGTCCCTTTAAGATGGAAGGGACCTCTTCAGCATTATGGTGCAGCATGCAGAAGTCAGGCACTTTATAAAGATCAATCAACCCGTCTATTGTCTTCTTGTCACTTAGGTGTTGAAGCTCAGTCCCAGTGATAAAATTCACACGCTCAGAAGCAAATTTTTCACTTCTCTCCTCGTCTACATGATCAAAAAAATCGCAGGCAATGATTCTGGCCCCTAGTCCAAGATAAATGTCGAGCCACTCATCGGAAGCACTCGGAATCTCAAAGACCTTCCCAGAGGCCGGAACAAAACGTCTTAGAAAATTGATTCTATCGCTTTTATGGACAGGATAACCGACTAAGTGGTTCCAGAAATGGTGTTCAACCTGCTTGCTATCGCTCAAATTCAGCAATTGCCCATGAGCCTCTAATCCTTCGGGGGTAAAGAAAGTCGGTTTAACGGCACCATTTTTTTGACGAGCCGCATCACTTATATCGACCCAAGCAATTTTTTTCCCTTGAATCACCATATTGTTTACCATCCAATCGGTGTGAGGCTGATCTTTCAACGCCTCTAAGCTCTCTTTTAGTGTCTCTTTTGAAGGGTAGATCCCATTGCACATTTTGAATGTCAGCAAATTAATGCCGGGAATCCAGGATGAAGTCGTAACTCCCTTGGGCCAAGCGGGCTTAGTCAGAGTTTTGCTTTGAAATGAGGAGGATATGACGTATTTATCCTTTATTCTTGGAAGCAGCCATGTTTTGCGTTGAAGATATTTTTGGTCCGCCGAAAAGTGATAGAGTTCTCCCTCTGGACGCTTTATGAAAGCATGGCTTGCCATGTTCACTATCGCGTCCACAACACGAGGCCCATCCTCTCCAAACCGCTCCCAAACAGAAAGCGCTACAACCACGTCGAAATGCTCACATTCGCTCAAATGCTGCAGCTCTTCCGGCGTAAATTCTTTATTCAGAAAGATTAAATTGTCGATCTTATCACAGAGTTTAATAAGCTCACGGTCTCGGTCTGCGATCACGCTCACAGTTTCATACTCTGAGGCTATTTGACAGGCATACATCCCCTTATTTTCAAAATCTAAAACAGTGAATGGCCTTTCATATTGATCTAAGATAGGCTTTATCGTTTCATAATGAGATAAATTGATTACATTAAGAAAAGCAGTGGCCATAAAAACACCTAAAAACATGAAGCTATGATAACACTTTTTCCAAATCATGTCCCATTACTGATTTTTAATTAGTTCAGTCAGCCTTTATCTGAATAAGATGGAAGCCAAGCTTTCCGAATTGATTATTCTTTTCTACTAAGAATACGCAGCAACTTAGATGCAAGGGGAGCCAAAAATGGCGCACTGGTGGTGCACTTGGGTGCAAAAACAAGCGGTAATTGATGACTGAGCACGACAAACCAAAACTGCTTAACTCCTTAAGCTTGTCATTACTACGAATTGTATGTTGTTGTAGATTATTTGGCTTACGTCGGACTGTTAATCCGTTGGTCGTAGGTTCGAATCCTACTTCCGGAGAACTAGCCTCGGTCGAAAGATCGAGGCTTTTTTCTTTTAAGAAAAAAAGCCTCTTCTTTTATAATAAAATATTTCTACTGAGAACTAACGATGTGGATAGAGCGGTCCAAGCACTGACTGAGGATGAATTCAACACACTGATCAGAAAGATGGAAAACTATGAAGGTTGGCATCCCTGGGCAGAAGGAGAAGAATATACGTCCATTCAAAAAGTTGTCGGGATTAAGGTTTGCAATCATCGGATTACCAGCTATTTGGTTTTAAATCTTTCTGAAAAAAAGTGGATTTCTCGCGAAGAAGCAATTGAATTGGCTGAAAATAGAAAGTTGCGGGCTGTGGTCGTCCATAATAAGAAATACCCCTACCTCCGCCCTTTTCCACAGGACCCCCCTTTTAGAGGCATGATATGCTGAAGAAAATCATGCAAACATTGCTTTATGCGTGTTTTTTTGCTGTAACCCCGGCATATGGTTGGGAGTTTAAGCAAGAGGTCGTTGTTGAAGGCGTTTTAAGACGGGCGGAAAGAACCATTACCAAAAACGTGAATGGTGATCCAGAAACTAAAGTCGAAAGAAGTGTCGTTCTAGTCACAGATGAGCCTTTAGTTCTCTCACGCTCGGCTATGCTGGGAGGCCAACAACTTGTCACCTCAGAAGACTCTTATTCCCTCATTGGGGTCTACCTTTCCGAAGAATTCCATCCACTCATTGGCAAACGCGTGCAGTGCACTGGCAGTTTTAAAAGAACTTTTGATTGGCTTGCAGATGAAATCATTTTAAGTGTGGACACCGCACTAGACTACGAACAACTAGGAAAGCCGCTAAAGGCAGTTTTCTATGAGCCTGAAGAGGTCGAACTCTCTGGCATGCTCTATAAAGCCACCTATCCTGGTCCCCCTGAGTACACGAGCGTGGAGATGGGTGATCGTCCTGAAGAAGCCACGATTTTCGCTCTGAAAGACCCCATTGATGTTGAGAGCAAAGAAGAGGACGAATTCAATGAACCAGAAAAGGGTGTACGCGAACTGCAAGTGGTCTTTTTGGATGCTGAGCCCTCAGCACATCAAATGAAACAAGAAATCACCTTGAGAGGAACCCTTTATCATGCGCACACAGCCCATCACCACAGAAGGGTCCTCATGATGGTAAATTCATTCCGCTCAATGGAGGACGCAACCATTCGTTGAGCCCCTCTCTGCATTCTTATTGTCTTGCGACAAAAGTAGCAAATGGGTCTTTTTCTGATGTGGCAATTCTTTGAAGCCTACCCAATTCAACCATCGCCTTTAATCTTGTTCTCGCCGTTCTGTCCGATACTCTCCAAATTTTAGCTACTTCTTTCGTTGTGATCGACGGGTAATTTGCTAAGTGTTTGATTTTTTGCATTCTCCTTGAATTCCAGCGTTTTAGATTCATTTTGTGTAAGGTAATCTTGAATCATGATGCTATCTCACTAGGCACATTTAACTAGGAAATTAACACGGAAGAACACGGAAGTCGAATATTTCCGTGTTGAATTTACGCATAACCCGAACCCCCCATATTGAGCGTTCATGCTGAACCCTACAAAATGCATACCCCACTCTCATACGTGAGTGCATCTTCAAGAAACAGTCAAAGAGTAAGTAGAAAAAGCTTGTAAGTCCTGATCTAGGTCGGAAAGAAGCTGGGTGAGAAAAGCGGTCATGTCAAAATCACGAATGGCTCTGATTTTACGCTGTTCAAGCTTTTGGGTTAAAAATTTGGCGGTATGTTCTAACCTACCTTCTTGCCATTCCTCGAAAGCAACAAGAGAGTAAATCTCTCCCATAAGATGGTAAAAGAGCTGCCTCTCAGGCGGTGGCTCTGAAAAAAAGCCGTAGATGCCTCTTTGCTGAAGCTGTTGATCAAAGTACTGAACGTCATCTTCTGAAATCAAGAAATCAAAACCGGTCATGTGTTCTAGTTCGGCAAGCTGCGCACCGCTCCACTCCCAATCCAAAATGGCTGTCACTTTTGATTGGTCAACCAAGATGTTTTTCATCACAAAATCTTGGTGAGACAAAACAAATCTGTCTGTTGGCTTATCTAGAAAAGAGAAATTGCCTAATTGTACGAGATTCTTCAGCCTCAACAAAATACTGCTGATTTGGTTGTAAAAAAGGTTTTCCTCTCTTTGCTGCATCTTTTCCTCAAGTTCCTGAACGTAGTAAGAAAGAGCATGCCTTGCATACTCAGAATAGGCTTTGCAGGGTTGCTCCAGAGCATAATTTGCAAAATCAACGATGCCAGCGACGACAAGTTTTTGGTTCTCATACCGAGCAAAATTTCCAATGACGTCAAAGGGACACGTTTGCATTTCTGCAACGATGTCGGCCAATTGATTGAGCACATCATGATACGCGGCTTTATCTTCATATAGCCTGTCAATTTCCGAAGAGAGCGGCCTACCCTTGATTTTCGGCATCACAATGTATTCAAAACCGATTGGCGATTGTTCCGCCCGATTCTCATAAAGAAATATCTCAGGGACAGGAATAGAGGCATTGTCTTGCAAAAATTGCAGAGCAAAAACCTCATTGCAAGTTTTTGCTTTCTGCCAAACGGGATTAGAAAGCTTGATCACATACTCTCTTCCGTTTTCATCTAAAATCACATAAACCGAATTGATGAAAGAAGGGCCTTTACCTTGCAAAGACTGAGCGGCCTTAAAACTAGAGTCTAGAGCCGAAACACTTTTATTTAGAAAGCTAAGAAAATCACCCTCTTCACATTGAAGAGAGCCAATGATCAAGGTCAGCAGCCAAAAAAACTTCCACCTAAACGTCATCATTCCTCTTTGCTGCTTGAGTGAATAAACATCTGCCAGCGGTTATGTAGCGGGGCACATTCGATAAGAGAGGCATTGGGGATTTGCCGGATTGGGGGGATATTCAAGATTTCACCAAGGACGAGGAAGAGCCTTCCATGCGAGACTAATAAGGGTGGAACCCCTTTGGAGTGATCAAAGGCGTAGTTAATACCGCGTACAATCCTCTCTTTGAAGGCCGCTCGAGACTCTATCCCTAAGCCCGGGTCAAAAAGGGGCGACTCCTCCTCTTTTCTTTCAACAACGTACATTGCCTCACTTGAGACTCCTTCCATCTGCCCCCAACCCCGCTCTTTTAAATCGTCTACAAGCTTAATCTCTTGTCCTGGAAAAGCGATCTTTGCTGTTTCATAAGCACGTAAAAGCGGACTGCTGAAAACATGTGGGAAAGAGCGGTTTTTTAAAAGATGCCGCAACATTTCGGCTTCACGTTTTCCGGTTTCATCCAAAGGAATATCGGTGTGCCCTTGGCACAATTGCCTTTGGTTCCAAGCCGTCCTTCCGTGCCTTACAAAGAAAAAGGGCTGTAGCTTGATGGACATCTTCCCCCCACTAAAACGAATAGAAGATTGTACCTGCTTTTTCTAGTAGAGGCAACTTCTGGGTTTCGAGAGTCTTATATCAAAATTCTACAAAATGCACCCAATTATCAGAACTGGGTGCATTTTGTAGACAAATTTGCTGGTTTTCATGGTGCACTGGTGGTGCACTTGGCTGCAAAAACAGACGACAAACGGCGATCTAACGCGACAAACCCATCTCACTTAACCCATTAAGCCAAATGCCTTTTCCTCATGAAGTGCAAGTAGAAACGCGACAGATCAATGGATTGAAAATAACATTACTACGAGGAATTCCTACAGTAAACTTGCAAAATTTAAAGGTCTTACCCAAGGAACATTTGAGTTTCAGGCAGACTTAAGTAACAAAGGTATCCTGCTTCTAAGCTCAAAAGAATTAGAAGGGCATGAATGCTGTCACGCGCTTAATCCAGCAGAACAATTTCATTTGATGTTTGCAAAAGCACAACATGAAGCAGCTCTCTTATCCCTTTGATAATTTAGGCAGTTATGACGAAAGTCACAACTGCCTTTTTTGTTTCTCATGGCTGTTTGATGTATCAAACAGCCAAAAGGTTTTACTTTAAAAATAAAAATATTTACCTTAAGCCTTTGCTCAACAAGCGCCCGATCACTTTCGTTATAGGCTTAATCATGAAGAAAATTTCTACTCTATCGGCCCTCTTTTTTACCGTAGCTCAGGCCGCTGTAGCAACTGATTATGTTGTAACCGACCAAATTGCATTTGACGCCGCCCTCTTGAATAGCGCTGGATCTGCTGAAAACAACACCATAACTGTGAATGCTCCAGGGGGCATTGCCATCAACTCTGCTACCCTTATTTCAGGAAACTCACCTAATGATCTTGCAATTACTTTTAATGGCGTGACAGGTAGTCCAGAGATACCTTTCGACATCAATGCCCCTTTAACTGTGAATAGTGACGGTACGCTCATCTTAGAATCAACAGATAGCAGTAAAGTAAAAATGAATGTTGTAAACAGCGTTACACAATCTGGTGGTCAAATCACTTCCACCAACGGCAGCGTTATCGCTATTCAAGATGGGGGTAACTACACTTTCAGCGGAGGTAAGCTGCAGCTTGGAGGAGAAAATGCCCTCATAACGGTTGGAACGGGGACATTCAATTTAGACGCAACAACTGCAAAAATCATTCAAGTTGTCGATTTAGATCCTACTCTAAATGTCTCCATGCACATGGATCAGCCTTCACCACCAACGTCAAATGGGATGGTTGTATTAGACACCAATAGTCTTAATGCGACAATTTTAGGCCAATGGATCACCGCTAACAATACCCGCGGGTTTCCGTCATTCAACAAGATTGGTACCGGCAATCTCACACTAAACGACTTTAGGGTGACCGGTGGAGGAGAATATCATCTAATTCAAGGAACAGCTGACATTCAAGGCAATGTAACAATTCCCTATCTTGCTGTAGGAACGGGAAACGGCGCTGATGTCATAATGACAATTTCTGATAGCAACGCCAATCTGATAATTACTCAACCAGACGCTAACAACCAAGCATCAGCTCTTCAAGTTGGAGACTTCGGAGGCACTGCTGTCGTCAATCAATCTGCAGGGACAGTTTATGCACATGAAAGTTCCTTTAATATCAGCAATCAGGGCGGTCAAGGCACTTACAATATCAACGGTGGAACAATCAATTTCGCCTCTCTAACTCCAACCACCTATTTTTTTAACGTTGGTCGAAACGATGGTAATAATCCTGCAACAACAGGGACGTTGAATATCCGCGGTGGAGCTGTAAATGTCTATAGTTCTGCCACTGGAGGCAACGCTCGCCTCATCTTAGGAAGCCGCTCAGTAGCTACAGGAGCTAGCTCCAATGGTATTCTCAATCAAACTGGAGGTATTCTTAGCATTCAAAACGGTGGCAGCTTTTATCTTTCTAGCAATGGTAATGGCGAATACAACCTGACCGGAGGTGTTTTAGAGATTGGTGGTTTGTCTTTCCAAGAAAATTATCTTGCCGGTCCAGGGACATATCAATTCAATTTCGGCGGAAACGGAGAAATTCACGTTATTAACTCCGATCTGATTTCATCAGTCGATATTTCACTATTGCCTGAAGGTCAAGGAATTATCGACACAAAAGGATTTAATGCGACGTTTTCAGGCAATATCATCGGCTCGGGAGCCTTAGTCAAAAAAGGCTTAGGGACACTTTTCTTGACAGGGGTCAATTCTTACAATGGAGGAACCACTGTTTCTCAAGGGATTCTGGAAGGAAATACAAATGGAATCCAAGGAGACATCATCAACAATGCCACTGTTTCCTTTGATCAGGTTATCGATGGGGTCTATTCTGGCAATATGTCTGGCACTGGAGAGTTAATCAAAAATAATGCAGGTAAACTCACTTTAATAGGAACAAATAGTTACTCTAACGGAACAACCATCTTGAACGGTGTGTTACAGGGCAATACGAACAGTTTACAAGGTAATATTCACAATGATGCCATTGTCATATTTGATCAGGCGTCTGATGGGGTCTACAGTGGAAACATGTCTGGACTTGGCAGTTTAACTAAAATAGGTACGGGAAAGTTAATCTTAACAGGCGTTAATTCTTACAATAACGGAACATCCATTCTGTCTGGAACACTGCAAGGAGACACGAATAGCTTACAAAAATCTATTGACATTGGCAGCAATACGTTGATTTTCAACCAAAGAAGTCCAGGCATATTCAACGGCACACTTACAAGTGGAGTAAGTACCCATCAAGAAGATGGAGCTACTTTTAATAAGATTGGCCCCTCTTCCTTTACCCTCACCACAAACAATAGCTCATTTACTGGCACAACCAACATTTTAGAAGGATCTTTGATTCTTAGAAATACCTTGGGTGGAAATATCAATGTAACAGATACAGGCATCTTGACCGGAACAGGAACTGTTCTAGGCAATCTGAATGTAGACAATGGAGGGGGCGTCTCCGTAGGTCCTGAGAGATTAAATATTGCTGGAAATTACAGTCAAGGGACACATGGGCGTTTTCTAGCAACTCTTGATATGGCAAAAATTCCTTATCTCAATGTTGGCTTAACTGCAGACATTGATGGAACATTGCAAATCAAAAACGGAAATGGATTTAAAGTTAACTCTACTTATAACCTTTTACACGCAGATGATGGCTTGACTGGTAAATTTACCATTCTTATAGCAAATCCTCTTTTGCTTCCGGTTCTAACCTATGCTCATACGGATGTATTTTTAGACGTTGAGATTGACTACACACGGATTGCAAAGACACAAAATCAGCGTTCTGTTGCTACCCAATTAAACACTTTAACAGATCCCACACCAGAGCAAGAGCTGATTTTGAATGAAATTTTAGCTTTAGCAGAAAACCCTCTGACAATACAGGCTACAAGAGATGCGTTAGATGAACTAAGTGGACAACAATATACAAACCGCATTGTCCAGGCTGAATTAAACAGCTCTACATTTACTCATCAGATTTATGATGGGCTCCGTTCTGCCGTTACTACTTCACCCTGTTCTTGTGCTTATCCTTTAGATATTTGTGAAATATGCACCTGGATAGAACTAGGTGGCGGCACAGCTCAGTTTAAAGGAGGAAAAGAGGTTAAAGGATTTAATCTCAATCAATTTGCATTAGCTGCTGGTATCCATCGGAGATGGACCGACTGCCTCATTGCAGGCATTGCAGGATCTTATGAAAACGAGAAGGTAAATTATAAACTGGCAGGCCATAGCCATAACCAAATCTTCTCTGGCGCTGTTTACGGTCTTTACCGCCCTGAAAATTATTATGTATGGGCTGATATGGCTATCAACTGCGATTGGTACAATGTTGACCGCTTGATAAATGTTGGCTCTCTTCGTTTCTCATCACGTAGTAAACCAAAAACCTATCAAGGCTCGGCCTATGTAGAAGCCGGTTTTGATATTTTTAAATGCAATGTTCTTATTCAACCCTTTGTTGGAATTCAAGCAGGTTATGCAAAATACAACTCTATCCGGGAGCATGGCTCAGATTTTGATTTGAGAATTGGTTCAAAAACACAAAGCATTGCAAATAGCAGTTTAGGGATTCATGCCACTTCTGACGATTTGTTTGCTGGAATAAACTTAAGCTTAGATCTTTCTTGGCAATGCCGTTTAGCGCCATTACACCCTTCCCTAAACGCACAGTTCATTTCATTTGGTGATAGTTTTGAAATTGTTGGCGCACCTTTTGCAAGAAACAGTGTTTATTGGGGCTTAACAACAAGCAAGCGTTGGACCCACATCGAAGGTTATGTACAAGCAAATGGCCAACAGTGGTCACACGCAAGTGCTTACAATTTTATCGGTGGCATCAATTACTGCTGGTAATATCCTAAGAAGCCTTTCTTCTAAGAAAGGCTTCTTTCTTTAAAGATCTTTAGAGCTTGTTGACTCTTTGATTAACAAGGCCTGGGATATCTTCATCAAAAGTTTGGAATGGCAGGAAAAAAATAAGAGGTAAACAGATCAGGCTAATCATTCCTAAGGCGCCAGCCATTATAGGATGTTTTTCAGAGTACTCTGCATAGTTAAGTCGCTGGACTCGATAGACTACATCTTCAACTTGAGCTGGCAGATATTTTGCTAATGCTAAATCACCTTTAAGACCAATGCCGTTATAACGTAAATAGAGACTGGTAATTTTACCGCTATTTTTAGCCAAAACTTCGGCAATACGTCTAGCCCCCTCATCACCTAATCGATTTTTAGATAAATCAATGCTACGAGTCGAAGTATGGGTAGCCCAAGCTTTCACTAAAGCCTCTGCACCAGTAGGACCAATCTTATTGTCTTGGAGAAAAAGAGTGACCTTTTGATTGATTTTAAGAGCTGCAGCAAGGGCTTTTGCTCCTTGATCACCAATCTCATTACCATCGAGACTGAGTGTTTGAATTTTTTTATTTTTAAGCGACTCAGCCAAAGCAATAGCTCCGACATCATCAATTTTGTTGCTATTTAAATAGATAGAAATTTCATAGTTAACAGATTCCAACGCTTTTGCAATTACACTTAATGCTTCACGCGTAAGCTTTGAATGAGTAAGTGTTAATAAGTTCACTTTTCTGCCAGAAAGAACCCCAGCAATCCGATGTGCTTCAGAAAGATCAATCGATTTTGATGATAAGTTGAGAGCGAATGTCGTTTGAGTTGTATCTAATGAAGAATCAAAAAGATCATCCAAATTATCGATCGTCATATAAGTCATAAAGATCTCCTAAATGAAATGCGATAGTAATAGCAGTAATCGAAAAAGGCAAGCTCCAAGCTATTAAAACCCTTTTTCTCAAGAGTTTTCAAAAAGAATTCCTAAAAATAACGAATGGAGACATCTGCAGATTTGGTAGGATTTAATAAAGAAATTTGATAAACAGAGTTGCCAAAGCTTTTTTCATCTTCTTTATTTTCTTAAAAAATACGCATTAAAGCTTGTAACTCCAAAAAACATAAGAGATACACCATGGCCGCCATATCCCTCATACAAACTACCCATGAACATAATCCTCCCACACATCATGCACCCTTTCCTCCATGTAAAAAAATTGTAACAATTTGGGATAAATCTATAGGGCAAAGAACTGAAACTGCCCAACCAGCAAAACTTGTTGCCACTTGCATAAAACATATGCTATTGACTGAAAATTTTTCAGTTGAAGTACTTAAGCAATTCCCTGTAAATACACCGCCAGACCATCAGATGGATTGTTGCATATATCACCCAGGGGAACGTTTTAAGAACAATGCTTGTTGGGACTCTCTTGAGCAAGCGGTTATATACGGCGAAGTGGACGATCCAGACTTAATACCAGACGCTTTCATCCGTTCTTTAACTACTGCTGCTCACGAATTTGGGCACGCTTTTCTGCAATACCATTCAAGAGAAGGGCTAGTTCGTCATTCTCAATCTGGTGCTATCGATGAATCATTCGCAGATATTTTTGCGATTATGGTAAAACATTTTCAAAAAGGTATAGTAAGAATAGATGATTTTACTGATTGGAGAATAGCTGCAGGGATCTACAAAAATGACCCAGAAAAACCATTGCGAGATTTGAGTAGCCCAGTGATTTATCATGCGAATATTTATGATCACAGAGATGTCGACGGAACTATTTACAATAATTCAGGAATTCCAAGTCGAGCATTTGTAATGGCCGCGCATACTATTGGTCAACCTATCTGGAAAGTTATAGGTCCTATTTGGGTTGCCGCTATAGGTAAAGTAGAATCTAATGAAACATTGGCAGATTTTGCCCAGAAGACAATACAAGAAGCTGAAAGATTGTTTGATGAGGCAATTGCTAAAGCAATTAGTGATGCTTGGGATGTGGTTGGTATCACACCTGGAGTAGAAACGATTGAAAAAACCAATGATATTTAGAAAATATCAATATCCGGAGGAATTAATATGGCGACAAGAGCTCTTTTAGCTCCAGAATGTGGAAGCGTTGAGTTTCCCGTAAAACCTCAAGTTAAAGGAAATGGAACTCCTGTTACTACACACAATAGTTTTCACTGTGCGACACAAGGCATGTTAGGAATCACTTATCAATTTGAAGGTGACATGCTTATAAGACGAATAGAGTTTCATCCTGATAAAAACAACCCCAAGCAACTAACAGCACGCGTAAGCGTTTTTACTCCTAAAAATAAAAATCCACCATTAATAGCTGAACTTCTAATGGAACAGATTTTTGTGTTGAGAAATAACGAAAAAGGACCTGAACCTCTAGAAGTCCTCTCACGCAAGGATATGCTTCGTGCACTAACATGGACTAAACCCGTTTTCACTAAAAGTGAATCCTCCAATAATAGAAATCAAATCCTCTCAGTTACATTAGACCTAACCGTCCCCCCCCAAAATGACGCAATAAAAAAAGCGTTAAAAGATGCCTATGCTTCATTAGAAACCTAATTTTATCTTTTTGGGGTCAGTTTTGGCCCCAAACTACTTATTGGGTAACCATTTCAATTGGTTCTTGGCTGTCAACAAACTGTTTCGGGCAATATATCTATTCACAAAAGAAGACGAATATCTCATTTCAATTAATAAATTTCGCCGAAAAAACTATAAATCAATATGTTTAAAAATATTTTAATGGCATTATATGTTGCACAATCAAAACTTAATGGAAACAATTGAATTTTTAATATTTAACCACAGAGAACACAGAGATCGCAGAGGATTTGCAAAAATTGAAATTAGACTTTAGCCACTTGAAGACTTTTTCATGTTTTTTTATTTCTCTCTTGTCCTCTATGCTCTCTATGGTTTTTATTGTAAATGAGATGTTTACAATAAAAAAATTATTCAACAACACTTATGCAAATTAAAAGATTAAGGAAAATCAATATTTAGGAATTATAATGTCTTCTGTCTCTCTTACCTATAATCCAAAGCCTTTGTTTTTTGACACGAAGGTAGCATATAAAGCTGCACTCACCTTATTTTTTAAAAAAGCGATTATAGATGCGACAGTAAAATTTTTAAATCGACGATCTGAAGAAACTGAAGATTTGGCTTATTCAATTGTGACATTGTGGCCCGATGCACCTCCCTCTATCTACAATACAGCCAAAAAGATCGCCCCTTTTGCACCTGAAATCTTGCAATCTCTTGTCCCACCAATAAACAACCCCGAAAATTTTTCACATTTTTCTATAACGAACGCGACTTCTGAGCCTTCTTCTTCATCAACAAAAAGGAAGATAGAAAATGAGACTAATAATAAGAACTGGACAGACGAAGAAGACTTAAAGCTTTTAAAGTTAATAAAAAAGTATCAAGGAATTTTTAGCCCATGGAATAATATCTCAATAGAAATGTTTCCGAGAACAAAAGCGGCATGTAGGCTTCATTATCAAAAATTTATACTCCCACGATTGACCGAAGATGAGCGAGAAGAATACAAATTCACTTATGCCAAGTTGAATGAAACAAACAGAGGTTGGACCGACAAGGAAAGGGATAAACTCTTAACCCTATTAGAAGAGTTCCAGCACAATCAAGAGCTATGGTCTATTGTTGCAAAACAACTCGGAAGAACCGAAGAAGCCGCCTATGAATGTTATAAAACGATATTACCAATTCTTCCTATAGAAGACCAAACTCGCTATCAATCCTATTGCAGTCATACATCTGCTAAAAAGAGGAAATTGAACGAAGATCAAGCTCTTAAAACAGCTCCTGAACAAGATTTAGGAGAAAACCTAGCTCGTCAATTATTTCTTGATGTCTGGGGATTATACAAAAGTGTAAAAACACCAAAATTCATAGATTTCATCACCAAAAAAACTCTACGAATTTTAGATACAAAAGATCCACTGTTTCCACACCCCCCTATAAAAATTATTGTAGCCAAATCGATTTTAGCAACTTGGTTAGATGCGCCATGGGACATTAAAAAAGCAGCCGAAACAACTATTTCTCAAATAACCAACCCAGTGCTTATCTACCCATCTATCGATGCATGGAAAGGTAATAATTTGATGTGAAAAAAATTAACAAATAATTCTTGTTTTATTCATTACAATAAAAGAGGAGGATCAGTTAATCCTTCTGGCTCTATTTGAAATGGCCCTAAATTCAACGCCTCTGCGACGTCAAGCCTATTTTGAACATCAGTAAGCATCCTCTGAGTAGCAACAAGTTGTTTTACTAAGTTTTGATTATCTATTCGAAGACGTCTTACTTCTTCAACCAAAACCGCATTGTGAGTTAGTACTTTTTGATGAGCTTCTTGTAAGGATGTATAAATATGTGCCGGAACTACTGAAGCTGCTGCCGCTTGCGGTTGCATCATCAAAAATTGAGCAAGCGCAGGATTGTGTACTTGTGAAGATTCTTCTCTTTGTACAAAATTTGGTGAAGCAACTCCACATTGTATTTGTGGAGGCAAGTTAACGTTATTTGCCATAAAAAAATAATATAAAAACTTAGAATTTAAAAAAACAAAAAACCTCGTTTTATATAAGATATTTTTTATTTCCCTGCCTCGATCGATAAAACCTGGCACACCTGTCTTGACCACTTCATTGAGCCTCTGCCTTGTTGGAATTTGACTGATCGCCTGAAATCCTTTTTCAGGAAGAGCAGAGATTTGGGTAAACACGATAAATCAAAAAGCTTATAATTGAATTTGAGAACCTGATAATAATTTCATTAGATCTATGGTATATCCAGTATTTTCTTTTACGCTTCCTATAGGCAGCTACTCTACCCCTCCCTAAAGAACCAGTAAGCATAGGAAGTAGGATATCATCAGCTGCAAAGGATTTACTCGGTAAACATAAACCAGAATCTTCAGCCGCAGGAAAAAAAGAATTTACGGCTTGTAATCATTCAAATATTGCAAAAAACTGTATGTAGCTTGGTTTCAATAGCAGATTGAAAGGGGAATTCAATCGAATTCCCCGATGTTTGAGAATAGATAATAGCACTATTTTTTCTTAGAAGAGTGACCTTCTGCTGCTTCTTTATTGATACCGCTTGTGAACATTGTCCCTTCTGCAATTTTGGTTAGAGCTTTGTCTGCAGCACCCTCTTCATCCAGCGTGTCTTGAATGAGATCGACAATTTTTCTGTCTAAATCTAGATATTGTGCAAAGCTGCGCAATGTTCCATATGAGGCAATTTCATAGTGCTCAACTTTTTGAGCAGCACAAATAATTGCGGCATCCAAAGTCGCCGACTTTGCTTTATTATGCACTATCTCATCGCCTTCTTTTAAGATGCCTTCCATTGCTTCACATGTATTTTCTTGGATAGGAAGATCCAGAATAGAGAAAATTTTCTCAAGGCGCGTGACTTGATTTTGCGTCTCTTTTAAATGTTTCGATAATGCTTCTTTTAAATCTGGTAAAGAAGCCGCTTTAATCAATTTTGGCAAAGCCTCTAGGATTTGATTTTCTGAACTATACATATCTTCTAACTCTTTAATAAACAAAGAGTCTAAAGTTTGTGTTTGTGTTTTCATACTTCCTCCTTAGTTATTTGTATTTATGCTAATTAAAAGAAGAGGGTTAGATAGGCCGTACGCTGTGAGAATGGGCTAAAGGTGATCAATAACACCACACCTCTTACTTAAGAGATGAACGAACACCTCTTTTAATACAAAGGAAATTATTCACACGATAGTGTGGAGCCCTTTTAAGCTTAGAACAAAGGGGATACAACTAGCTTAAACTTCTCTTAATTTCACAATAATAACCCCTTAATTTCACGGTAAATTTTCTCTCTTTCTTCTATAGAGTTTTCGATGATAAAATTAACTTTCGTATCAAGGAGTGAAAATGAGCAGCTATTTTAACGTTATGTATGGCAGAGATTATTCAACACCAGAACGATCGAAAATCCTATTAAAGAATCTTTGAAGGAAGATAAAAAGATCGGTGTCATTACACCGTCTCAAACGAAAAAAGTTGTCGACAAATTCTTTTGACCAAAGAACAAACAAAAACTTCTTTTTTAAATAGTTTTGTTGTATTATTTTGTGTAAAAAAACAATCTTATGTCGTCTGTTCTCACTACATCTATTATTTTATCTACCGAGCTGAAGTTGATGTATAATAGTTCACTTACATCTTTTTATAAAGAAGGTATCATAAGAGAAGTATTAGAAATTTTAGGTCCTAACTCTTCAAAATCACTCGAAGTAAGAAAATGCATTGCTAGCTGCATCTTAACTAACTGGAACGACGCTCCTACTCCTATCATCGATACAGCTAAAAAGATCTGTGAAGAAATTGCCCCTCAAGTATTTGATAATACTACTCCATTATCTCCTAACTCTTCTCATTTTTCCCCGCACGAAGAACCAAACAAAAAAAGAAGATTATCTTCTGATGAACCCCATCCTTCAGAAGTTCCTGTTCCGCATAAAACCCCTGTAACTGCTTATAAAGAAGGACAACTTCCGCGGATTACATGCTGGTCCTTAGAAGAAAATGAATTACTTTTACAACTTGCTGAAAAGTATCATAAAAAATGGGATCTCGTTGCAGCAGACATGAATGCACGAAAAAGAAGGATTGATAGATCGGCAGGTGCATGCTCGATTCAGTATCAAAAATTAAAGTCCTTTACAACAAATCGTCTAAAATGGACACCAAAAGACAATGATATTATTTTAAAAGAAATAAAAGAATATCAAAAAAATTTTCCAAACAGACACAATTTCACAACAGAATTCTACAAAGAGCTTCTAAAAAAACTCCCTCAAAGAGTATCGATGCATGCCCTCAAAAATCAAATTAAGTTTTTAAATCCAAACTCCTTATCTCTTGGAGAGTAATTTTTATGTCATCTGCATCAGCAACTGCTAAATCACTTGCGCATGGATTATTTCTAGATATGTGGGGATCTTGTGAAACTACTAAAACTCAAGAAGCTCAAAAACTTGCCGAAAGATTAGCACTTCAAATTTTGAATCCAAATGATGCTTCTATACCAATTGAAGCTAAACGCGAAGTAGCTAATTGCACCAAGGCATTATGGTTAAATGCCCCTCTTTCCATCATGGAGGCTGCTGATAAATTAATGGAAAACAAAGATTAGATTGATCTATTTAACTATCACTGAAGGGATAACTACCTGTCCTGTTAGGAATAGCCAAAAGACTAAAAGGATCTGAATCTACCCCTCCATTCATAACGTCTATCCCCCCCACCTCGCCTGCAAATGAATGTTGATCATCTTCAAAAGTTGGTCCTTCATCTGCTGGCATAGCTGCTTGTATAGCGGACAATTGCGCTTGCTCTAGTTCAGTTATCCTTACATGCAAAGCTGCATTTTCCTCTAGAGCTTTCCAAAGTTCGCTCTGCAAGCAATTGTAGTGCTGTTTTGGAACTAGTTCAAGGCGGCCTATCCGCTCTATTTGAAGTTGGAATTGAGCAGAAATTCTAAGTGCAAGTAATAGCTGTTTTTGTATTTCTTTTTCTTGAGAATCTTTGTCTGCAATTATTTTAGTTAAATCTTGAATAGTTTGTTGATCGGACTTGATTTGAGTCTTCTGCTCTTCTATTGTACTTTCTGCTGTTTTAAGAGCAGCTTCAAGAACCCTTACATTTGGTAAATCTGCGAGTTGACGTCGCAATTCCACTTCTACTTGCAACGATTTTAATTGTTCTTCAACTCGCTCTTCTAGATTCTTTATTCTTTTTTCATTTCTTATAACAGAAAAAGAGTCCTCTTCAAGAGACCTTTTTCCCCCAGCAACTTGATACAGATCATTTATTGGAGGAAGAACGGTTCTGCTTGTCATAAAATATAAAAAAACTAAAAATTGAAAATAATTTCAATATTATATATTGAAAAATGAATTATTACAATAATTAAATCGATGAGAAATTAAAAAAGGCCCCTAAATTTTGGGACCTTTTTTAATAACGCCTCTTCTTAAGGAGAGCGGCGAGAATCTGCGTATGTTAGAACCTTTTGCACAAATGGGTCATTTGTTGGAGCAAATGATTGACGGCTCATCGCAATAACAGCTGGGCCAAATGAAACACCACCTGAACCTAAATGTGTGGTGCAGCGGGCATTTGCAACTCTGTTACCATTATGATAGAGCGCTCCTAGCGTAGGAAAACCATCATAAGCTACAGCTCGTCTTCCTGCCCAACGACGCGCGATCCCTTTTTTCTCCAAAAGTGACAGATCCTCAGCAGTAAGACACTTACCTTGCGTTGAATAGCCACAAGCAAGCGATATGAATTCTGGCAACACTTCATTGATCATATTGAGCTGCACTAAATTTCTATTCTTAGCAAAGTTTTCTTGTTTAGTTGGAAGTACATCCCCGTAAAAAGATTTTGTACCTGCTACACTAATGAAAATGCTTTTTTCTTTAGCGCGCGCTTGCCAAGCAAGGACGATCCCTTCGTTGTGAACTTCCATACAGTGAGAAAAATCTTTGCAATAGGAAGGCTCAGCCGGAATATCAAGCATAAGGGCAGCCCCGGCAAACCCAGCGTAAGCTGGCTCTTGAAACCCAAGCAACTGTAATGTCCCAATTGCCTCTCCTGGACAGAAAACATATTGAGAAGACGCTGAGATTGACGTTCCATCACTAAACTTAAGTCCAGTCACAACAGAAGCTTCATCTAAAATAACAGAGGTCACTTGCTTGTTGAATGCTATCCGAAAGTTATTTTGGAGCTGTTTTTCTAAATAAGCATAGATCTCAGTTAAAAAAATATAGGCATCAACACAACCACCTGGTCTCCAAAGTGCTGCAGCATCTTGTTTCCAGACACGTGGAGCTTCACCTGTAGAGTGTTGTGCACAATAATCTTTCAGATAAGGATCAATCGCAACAACTTCGTCAGGCGACAATAAATTGCAGTTTTTATAGCCATATTTGTCATAGTCGGCCTTCATATTGGCTGCTTTTGCTGCAGCATTTGGTATGCCATAGATAAGATCGATACGATATCCATCATGCAATGCCCTACCAGCACTTAATTTTGGTTCACGGCAAGGATGAAAATTTGCAAGTTCTAAAATAGATTTTATTTCATCATCTCCTTCGTCGTAGAGCTGCTGCCAAAGATCCATACTCATTCTGCCAAGAGACAATAATGTATCTGTCCGATCGTCATGATTTGGGTCATTGGCATAAAGCATTACAGCATTTTTAAAAGAGATAGCTGAAGGAGAATCATTTATTCCCGCTACGTCATCAACACGGATGCCGCCAGACTGGTCAAACGGAATAGCCAACTTATTGACAAGCTCTTTTCCACGAGGAACAACGCTTAAAATCTCATCAATCGTCAAGCTAGGGGCAATATTATATGCGGTATTAGTATCTGAAAGACCATCCCCTTTTTCATAGATAGTGATTCGAACATCATCGCCATTTTTTACAGCATCTTTGTAAAAATAGTAGGATTCGAGAGCGCCGATAATGCCGCCGCCAACGACAGTATAATCAACTGTTTCAGCACAAAGTGCCGTAGACAGCAATGTAAGAAGCCATATTTTTTTCATAAGAATTCCACTCTTGCAGATCACTTATTTTTTTATATAGCTAAAATTAAACGGCTTTAATTTTGTAAAAAATAAATACTCTAGGCTGTCAAACTTCATGAGCTCCACTTTTAATGATGTTTCCTTTTCATTAGGAATATTTACTTAGAATGTGTTTAGCTAAGGCTTCAAATGAGAAAGGGTAATTTATGAAAGTTGTAGTCATTGCTGGCAATGGGCTTATAGGGAAAAAACTTGTCAAAAACCTACTACAACAAGAGCATGAAGTCATTGCTGCTTCTCGCTCGACAGGTGTTAACACTGTCACTGGAGAAGGTCTTGCAAAAGCACTTCTACAGGCAGATGTTGTCGTTGACGTTGCAAACTCCCCTTCTTTTGAAGAAAAAGCTGCTTTAGATTTTTTCAAAGCTTCTGGAGAAAACATCTTTGCTGCTGAAAAAGCTAACCATGTAAAACACCATATTGCACTTTCTGTTGTTGGCACAGAGCGGCTTCTTGCAAGCGGTTATTTCCGCGCAAAAATGTTGCAAGAAGACCTCATTAAAGGCTCTAAGATCCCTTATACCATTTTGAGAGCGACACAGTTTTTTGAATTTGTGGGTGATATTGCCCAATCTGCAACACAAGGAAATACGGTTCGGCTTCCACATGCGCTATTTCAACCTATTGCAGCAGACGATGTCGCCGCTTTGTTGACCGATCTTGTCAATGAAGACCCTCTAGATGGCATGCTTGAAGTAGCAGGTCCCGATAAAGCCCCCCTTGATGAAATGATCTCGATGTTTCTTAAAGAAAATCAAGATAAGCGAACTGTCATCAGGGATGATGAAGCGCTCTATTTTGGACTCAAATTGAATGACCAAAGTCTTGTCCCTGGCGCAAACGCTTGTATTGGACCCATCCATTTTAAAGATTGGCTTAAGTCCAAAAAAACTTAATACTAAGACTTAAATTCCCCTCACAAAATGATTTAATTTAAAACAAACAATAAATTATAATTTAAGTTAAATCATTTTAGGAATTCAGATGTCTGTACAATTTCCATCTATAAATTTTGATCCCTCTAACTTTCAAACAATCACAGTAGTAACTGCTCCAACAGTTACCGAACCTATCAGTTCTGTTGCTCAAAATTTATTAAGAAAAAAAGATCAGGTTGTAAGTATTAGCAGAAAAACATCCAAAGAACCCTGCAGATGCAGACTTACAGCACCTGAATTCCAAGAAGCGCTAAAAGAAAAGATCGATTTAAAATTGGACAAAAAACCATACTCGCTTTTTAAAAAAATTCCAAGAGATGAATTTTACAGATTAGTTTTGACTGATGGAAGACGTAATTATGAACACATTTTATATAAACTAATTGAGTATTTCCCCGAACGAGCAGATGATCTAGAAGGATTAGCAGAAGTAACAAACGTTTTCCAAAAGCTTAAACAATCATTAGTTGATTTCGCCTCTCTTATAGAAAAAGAATCTGCATTTTTTCAAATTATTAGCTCGTCTATTGAAAATCAAAAACCAACTTTTAACCTAAGAAAAATAGTCCAATTCAAAAGTGATGAACAAGAGCGTCTTACTAAAAATATTTGTAAGTCGCAAATTACTGTCTCTTCACCTCTTCAAAACATCTCTTTTGAAGAAATTTGGTCATTAATCATCTCTGGTCCTAAATCTAAAGTTGGATCAAAGGAATTTATTAGACACCAACTTCACTCTCTAAATCTCGAAATGCAAAATATTGAAAACGGTTTATCCATAATATTAGACCTAAGAAAATTATCCCAACGTATTGTTGAAATAACTATGCCAGGTTTTCCAGAACAAATAGGAACTTTTCTTACTAAGAGTAACGGAGAAACACCTACTCCAAACGAACTCTACAGGACAGTGTCAGCTCAGACTTATTCATATAACTTTTAAAGTATACCGACTCCTGCAACAGGCTCGCATTGACTGCAACTTTTCTTGTTGATACATACGTAGAAAACGTTGATTTTTATGGGAACAAACGACGACATTGAGTCTATCGCTAGCCAGTATTCTGCTTCTGAGACAATGGATCGGCTCGAATCTTTTGCAAAAAGCCATGAGCTAGAAATTTTTGGTCGCTTGAATTTTCAAACAGATGCTGCGAAAGCAGGACTTGCTATGCCATCGGCTGAACTTTTGATTTTTGGAAATCCAAAAGCTGGCACACCATTGATGGTGGCAATCCCTTTGATTGCCTTAGACCTGCCTTTAAAAATACTTGTTTGGGAAGACGAAACAAAAAAAGTGTGGGTCTCCTACAACAAACCTGAATATCTTCAAAAAAGATATGGGCTTTCTGACCAACTTTTGAAAAACATTTCTGGCGTAAAAACACTTATAGAAAAAGCCCTTCAATAAGCCTTAAGGCTTATTCTTGCAGACTGCGTGCCACTTCGATTCCAGTTTTGGTGAGGACAATTTCGTTTTCTCCTCTTTTTCTGACCAAATTACCACGTACCATCGTAGCCACAATGGCCCGAACACCATTCGGGTTGATTTTAGTACGGAATCCAACATCATTGCGGTCGATGGCAATATCTATTAACTCCTCATCTTCTGTTTTTCTCTCCTCAGCAATTCGGAGTACTTCAATGAGAAACTTCTCTTCTTTCGTAAGACTTGATGACATGGGAAAAATGATACACTATTTTTCAGACGAACGCATCTTGAAATTTGATGCTATGTTACTTTCTTAAAAAAAATGATGATTGAAAGCTGTTTGATAAAACACAGGACTACGTGTATTAAAAAACATTTTTTATCTAATAAGACGCCTAAGCTACGGCCGCCTAAATAGCTACATTTTGATTAAAAGTAAGTTAGAAAAAAAATGCTTCTCCCAAGAAATTTCCTTTAAAGAACCTAAATAGAGTATGTACCTCTTTTTCTCTCTCGTGGTACCATTAACTTATGTCTCAAACGTTAGAGTTCCAAGAGGTCAGTAAAGCTTACGGCAACGTACCAGCTGTTAAGAGAGTCTCATTTTCTGTAAAAGGTGGAGAGTTTTTCTCCATTTTAGGGCCAAGCGGCTGCGGCAAGACCTCTTTGCTGCGTCTTGTTGCTGGTTTTGAACAACCAGATCATGGAGCTATCCTTCTTGACGGACAAGACATCTCAAAGCTTGCTCCTAACAAGAGACCCATCAATACTGTTTTTCAAAGTTATGCTCTTTTCCCCCATTTAACTGTTAAGGAAAATATTGCCTTTGGATTGCGCTTGCAAAAGAAAAGCGAGCAAGAAATCCAAAGAGAAGTTGAGCGAATGCTCCATCTTATCCAGATGGAAGAACAGGTAGAAAAATTACCCGATCAGATCAGTGGTGGACAAAAGCAAAGAGTAGCCATTGCAAGAGCTTTAGTCATGCGCCCACGCATTCTCCTTTTAGATGAACCACTTGCAGCTCTCGATTTGAAACTTAGACAAAGGATGCTCATCGAACTTGACAGGATCCACGATGAGGTCGGTATTACTTTTATTTTTGTTACCCATGACCAGACAGAAGCTATGGCTGTTTCAGACCGCATTGCTGTCATGAATGGCGGACTTGTCGAACAAGTTGGCTCCCCTATTGAGGTCTACGAGGCTCCTAAAAGTAGTTTTGTAGCTGCGTTTATTGGAGACACAAACTTTTTAGATGGTATCGTTTCGAAGCAAATCGCAGCTGAATATAGCGAGCTCAAAATCGAAGATTTCCCTTCAGTCATCTGCTTCAATGACAAGCAATTAAACCAAGGTGAGCTTGTCCACTTAACCATACGTCCAGAAAAAATCCGAATTTCAAGAGAAGCTCCTAAGCCAAGTCCTCATCACAATCTCATCCCTGGCAAAGTGGATGATGTGATCTACAAAGGCGACCATACTAAATTTTGGGTCAAAGTGGGTGATTATCGGATATCGGTTCTCCAACCCCACTCACGGTTTTTGCTCGATGAAAAACCAATCACTTGGAATGACAATGTTTGGCTTTCGTGGCACGCTGATGATGGATTTTTGCTAGAAAGATACAGCGAAAAAGACGAAGCCATGACTGAAATGGCACTGGAAGAGAATGAATAAGAAGTCTGAGTTTCTCCTCACATTTCCAAGTTTTCTTTTTCTAACGGTTTTCTTTTTAATCCCTACTCTCATCTTGATAGGCTGCGCCTTCAAAGAAAAAGGAATTTATGGGGGATTTGGCAGCGGTTGGTCGCTAGATTCTATTTATTCATTGTTCACTTCTGGCAATGGGATTGTCCTTGCCCGGACAATTCTTTTAAGTGCTTTTGCCACACTCTTCACCTTACTTTTGGCTATTCCTGTAGGGTATGGAATTGCAAGAAGCGCACCTTTTTGGCGAAGACTTCTCCTTGTTCTGATCATTGTTCCATCTTGGAGCTCTTTTTTGATCCGTGTCTATGCTTGGAAACTTCTTCTGCACCCAGAAGGGCTTTTAAAACGATTTCTAGAGGATTTTTTCTTCGTCCCGGCAGATACCATCTTGCTCTATAACAATTTTGCGGTCCTTTTGGTAATGGTCTACACCTATTTACCTTTTGCCATCCTCCCCATCTATACCGCATCCCAAAAATTTAACTGGCAACTTTTTGAAGCTGCTACAGATCTTGGCTGCACACGCTACCAAGCTTTTTTCAAAGTCTATCTTCCAGGCATTAGCAAAGGGATTTCTGCAGCCATTCTCCTACTTTTCATCCCCTTTATGGGAGCCTATGTCATCCCAGATCTAGTAGGCGGCACCCATGCAGAGATGTTAGGCAATAAAATTGCCCAAAAAACGTTGGTGGAAAGAAATTTTCCTGATGCTGCTGCCCTTTCCCTTCTTCTTGCTATTGCGACTACCCTTCCGTTGCTTCTCCTTTCAAAAGTAGAAAAAAGGGGCTTTGAACTGAAATTTCAGGGGAATGTTGAATGAAAGACCGTAGTGCCTTCCCCAAAATCATCATCGGCATCACGCTCGTTTTTCTCTACCTTCCTATCATTTTATTGCTGATTAGCTCTTTCAACGCCTCCCGTTTTAGCTCGGTTTGGGGAGGATTTTCTCTGAAGTGGTATCAAAAACTGTTTTCTGACCCACAGATTTTTTTAGCTCTCTTCCATTCGCTTATAGTGGCCATTTCAGCAACGATAGCTTCAACCATTTTGGGGACATTTGCTGCTTTTGCTCTCCATAAATTCCGTAGCAAGCTGCAAAAAGTGCACTATGGCCTGATCTTCTCGCCTCTCATGCTTCCAGATCTTTTAATGGGCGTAAGTTTGCTGATCTTTTTTGTTTTCATTAACTTAAAACTTGGCCTTTTTACCATTTTCCTTGCTCATACAACTTTTTGCTTGAGCTACGTCACGTTTTTAGTCCTCTCCCGTTTGCAACATTTTGACTTCTCTCTTCTTGAAGCAGCACTCGACCTTGGAGCAAAACCGTTACAGGTCCTTTTTAAAGTCCTTCTTCCTATCATTGGTCCCGGCATTATTGCTGCAGCGCTTCTGGCTTTTACCTTGTCCATTGATGATTTTGTCGTTACATTTTTCGTCGCGGGGCCTGGTTCACAAACATTACCCCTCTATATTTATGGGATGATCAAATATGGGACGACGCCTGTAATCAATGCTCTGTCTGCCCTTTTCCTTGTTGTTACATTTATCATTGTAGGCTTCACAGAATACTTAAAAGGAGATGAAGGTTGAGATATCTTTTGGCTCTCTTGCTTTTAGCAGGATGTTTTTCTTCTAAAAGAACGCTTCACCTTTATGTTTGGAGTGATTTTGTCAGTCCAGAGGCCATTCAATCTTTCGAAAAAAAATATGACTGTCGCGTGATTATCGACACATTTGATTCAAATGAGTCGATGGTAGCGAAGCTTTTAGCAGGTGGTGGTGGCTATGATATTATTTTTCCTACCCAGTACTTTGTCACGATTTTAGAAAATCAAGATTTAATTATTCCTCTCAACCTTGAAGAGATTCCAAACACTAAAAACATCGATGTTGAATTGCTGGAACAGTTTCACATCCCCGAATTTAAAAGTGCCCTCCCCTACATGTTAACCACAACGGGAATTGGTTATAGAATAGACCGTGTAGAAAAACCGACCTCTTGGACAGTTTTTGGGAACAAAAACTACAAAGGGCGGATGATCTTGCTGAATGACATCCGAGATGTGTTGGGTTCTGCTCTTTTAACTCTCGGCTACTCTGTAAATTCCACCAACAAAACTGAAATCAATAAGGCTGCTGATTTAGTCTTGGAGTGGAGAAAAAATCTTGCAAAGTTTGATTCAGATTATAAAAACGGCATCGCCAGCAGTGAATTTTTGATCTGCCAAGCCTATTCAGGGGAAATTCAACAAGTTATTAATGAAACTCCAGAAGTAGGTTACGTTATCCCTAATGAAGGCAGCATTGTCTCTGCTGATATGGTAGCTATCCCTCGAAGTGCTGGTGATGTAGAATTGGCCTATGCTTTTCTTGATCATCTTTTAGATCCTAACATTGCAAGGATCAATATGGAATTTGCCTATGGTAACCCTGCAAATAAAGTCATGTTTAGCACGCTCCCTGAGGGATTGAAAGAAAATCAGCTGATATTTCCTCCAGAACATGAAATAAAAAGGTGTTTTCCTATTTTAGATGTTGGGAATGCCACAGTTTACTACAATGAGGCTTGGAACCGGATCAAATCCCACTGATTTAAATGATTTACATTCAAAACTACCTAAAACCCTTTCAGACTTTTGTTGCTTATAGCACACCTTTAGCAAGTAAGACACTTGAGAAAATATCTCTGATTGCAGCCTACTTAAGCGAACAAAGAGACCATCTAGCCGAATTTTGCGGCGCAAGAAAGTATGAAATTTTAACCGGAATTTCGATAGGGCTTTCTCTTTATTGGCTCTATTCGACTTTTTTCCAACCTCCAGAAAACCGCGAAGCAAAAGCACGACCTCCAATCCCTTACCCCAAAAATTAAGATGCCAATTTCATCTATATCTTTTTTTTCAACGACCTGGGCATCTTCTGCTACTTCTGCATTATCAGGAATAACAGATAACGTCACCCTATTCGTAAAGCCTTATTTCCAGAATGTCCCGTTAACAACATCTACAATTCCGATTAACAGGGCTTGGTTTGTAGCTGCTATTGCAGGACTAACCTTCTCAATCGCTGCATTGATGGGGCGTTATTTAGCAGTTTCTACCACTCCAAAAAGCAGTCCCCCTAGCGCACCTCCTTCACCACCTCTACCTCCAGCTGATGATGGATCTGCTTCAAAAGACGCTAGCGGAACAACAGCTAAAGAAACAACTGATCCAGAATCTTACAAACAACCTTTCGAAGAAGATCAGAGCCACAGAGCTGAAGGTAAAACAATCCATCCAAAGCGTGTAATGTGGCATTGCGCACAATTTGCTCTTGGAGTGGGTGTGGGAACTCTTATTTTTACTACTATGACAGTGTTTTCTACATTTCAAAGACAGATTGGAACAGTAGAAAACTGATAATATGTTCGCAGAGATGCGGCTAAAAGGCCGCATCTCAATATTTTCTTTCAATGACGCGTCGATTGTTCCCAATCGTGGATAGCTTGCTCTAAAGTAGACAGATCTTGAGCACTTACTTCATCTTTTTCAAATAACGCAAGAAGACGTCTCCTAATTTCTGGAAACTGAATTGCAGGAGTTCCTTTGAAATTATTAAACATCATTTGCTTGATTGCGAGCGTTGCCTCAGCATTTTCTAATGCAAAAGCACTTTGTATCCCAGCTGCATGCGATTGTAACTGCTGCACACGATCTTGTGATTTTTTCAAACCAGCTTGCAATTGCGTATAGAAGTGCTCTTCGTCTGTCTTAGTGAAAGAGGCATTATTTGTAGAAATAGGCAACGCTGCTGTGAGCGGTGTGCCAACTGCGGCGAATGTCGTTAAAAGACAAATGAAAGTTCTTTTCATGGTGTTCCTTGGTTCTTCTGTTTCCATTTGAAGACAGCGTTTTGTAAATTTTGTAGATCATCGATTGTGATCTCATCGCTTTGGAAAATCTCGAGCAAATTTTTACGAACTTCTGGCGATTCAATAGATGGTGTGTTAAAAAAATTAGAGTAGAGCATGTGCTTCACCGTTAAAGCTTGTCTTGCATGTTCTATAGCTATTTGGTTTTGGTGAGTCAAAACAGTCTGATTTTGTCCCTTTCTTTTCAGAAATTCATGCACTCTAGCTTCAGCAAGCGTCAACTGATCTTGAAGCTTTTCATAGAAAGCCTGTTCATCTTGTTCGGTAAATGTTGACCCGACAAGAGGGCTAAAAAAGGAAAGAAGAAAAAGAAAAAAGGGAAAATAGGTTTTCATATTCTCTTTATATCACTTTTTGAACACATCTTTCATCCAGTCCCATGTATAGCGGAAAATCTCAAAAAGGCCAAAAGAGACTGCGAATAGAATAAAAGAATAAACGAGCCGTTCAAAAAAAGAGACGTCCGATGTTCCCCCTGTAAAGACAAAAAAAGTGAACAGGGCAAAGATGGCAGCTAAAATCAAACTAATGATCATAGCTTTTATTTATGAGCTTACGGGAAAGAAATCCACCACTTTTTCTTGAGGATATCAGGCCCAAAAGCCTCTTTATCTTGCCGTAAACCTGGAAGGCCAAGATCTTGCTCTAAGTTGATCCACGGAAATGATGTCCCTTTTGCAAGAGCTCTCAGTAAAAAGGGATAGCTGCCTTTAAAACGGGTTAACGCTTTAGCAAAATGGACCATCAAGATGTCGCTATTTTGCTGAGAAAATATTGCAAAAGCTGCAGCTTCGTTTCCTTCTTGCACAATAAGACCCTCTAAATCAAAAGCATCCATATATTTTAAAGCTTCAACAACCTCTTCTGCATCCCCGTTTGGATGGTCTTTTTTCCATTCGTCAAGAAGACCAAGAACTAAAGGAATTTTTTCTTCTTCTAAAGGGTGAATCTCTGCAAAGGGGTGATCTCTTTCAAATTGAGCAATTTGATTACGTCTAGGGGCTCTATGTCTTCCAGGCAAGAGAGTCAATGTCTCTTTTTTGAATAGATAATCACTATCCTCTAGCCGCTCTTCTTTCATGCCGCCTGGAAACCGTTCTACCCACTCATCTGGTATAGGGAAATAGGTCCCCTTTTCAGGATGAAAATCGGCCTTTAAAGGGAGATAAAAGGTACGCCCATCGTAGCTTTTTCCCTCGATGACATCGCCTTTATAACGATATTCATGCTTATGCCTAAAGAAGAATAGGTTAGGAAAATTATACTCGGACAAAGGGGCACCAGTCGCCTCTAGCTTTCCTTGTAATTCCTTATATAGCTCAAACGTGAGTGGTTCATCCATAACCCTTACAGATACGGAGCGATTATTAAGAAATTAGAAAAACTTTTAAAAAGAACTCACAAGATATCTCAATCTCAGCCTATAATTTAAAGATACATATTAGAAATCACTGAGGATTAACTCGATGTTTAGATGTACTATAACCACTCAAAATTATGTATTTGAACCAATCTGGACTTGTCAATCCGAGCCAGATGGCTATGAATGCAAAGCACTTCCTGAAATAAAAGAAGATGGATTAACGCCTGAACAAGTTGTAGATCCTATTTTAAGTGTTTTTTTAAACACAATCCTCAAAACACCTGGCGTGGAATCTATTTCTCTTAAAACGGTCTATCATCGCGATAATTGGCCGGAAGCATGGGGAGGGGAGCGTACTGTTAAAAATCTTACTTATGAGAAACAACCGCAAAATAGTTCAGAAGAATTGCATACAATAAAAATCTCACTAAATGCGAGAGATACTCTTACTAAGGTTCCTACACCTTGGCAAGAGATAAAGAAATTGTTTTCTGATTTTAGTGTCGATAAATCTTTTAAAACATTAAATATTGAAATTACTACGCGAAAAAATTAGAAAACGCCAACACTCAACAGCGCGAAATTCATTGACTGCTGTGAACTCTCTTTGGAAGGGTGAAGAAATCGGAAGAGGAAGGATTTGAACCTTCGTCACCCTTGCGGGTGAATCTGTTTTCGAGACAGACGCAATCGGCCACTCTGCCACTCTTCCAGAAATTGAGAATGAAATATTTTATTCCCCACTCCCCATTAACGACAAGAGGTGATAATATTTTAGCATGAATAAAGACCCACTACCTAAAGTAACGGTGGAGACAACTCAAGGGAGTTTCACCATCACCCTATTTCCTGCAAAAGCACCTCTTGCTGTGGAAAACTTTCTGACATTGGCCGAAAAAGGCTATTACAATGGCATCATTTTTCACCGTGTGATCAAAAATTTCATGATCCAAGGTGGAGACCCTACAGGCACAGGCCGTGGCGGCGAATCTGCTTTTGGAAAAAATTTTGCTGACGAATGTCACAAAGACTTAACCTTTGACCGTCAAGGTCTTTTGGCTATGGCAAACCGTGGCCCTGGCACTAACGGCAGCCAATTCTTTATCACGACAGTCGAAACCCCTTGGCTGAATGGCAATCACACCATTTTCGGTGAAGTTACAAGTGGTTATGAAGTGGTCAAAAAGATAGAGAATACAAAGACAGACGGCGCTGATAGACCTATCGAGCCGCAAAAAATTCTTAAAATCACTATTTCTAAATAGTGGTTATCTTCAGAAAACTTCATCTCTTATGAAAAGAGATGAAGTTTTCAATACTTTATTGTTTAGGTAAGAGCAGCGTCATCTACCCGCTTGCCATCTTCGAGAATCTCGAGATTAACGCGGATGCCGTTACGGCTAGCTACACTCATTAAAAGGGTACGGATCGCATTGATCGTTTTCCCTTTTTTTCCAATGATCTTTCCGATATCTGATTTTTCAACAGAAAGTTCTAAGATGAGAGTTTGAGTTCCCCCAATCTCTTTGATTTCTACTTTATCTGGGTGGTCGACGAGGTTCTTAACGATGTACGCGACAAATTCTTTCATGAGCGGTCCTATAAGGCAATCCGGTTCCTAATCTTGAGATTAGGCAATTATCTATTTTGGTCCAAGAAAAATTACGAGGGCATTTTCTTCAACAAACTCAAGTTGTTGAGAATGAACAATTCTTTAACTGATAAAAAAATCATCTGGAAGAGGCGCAGAAAAAGAGAGCCTCTCTTTTGTGATGGGGTGGGTAAATGTAAGCTTTTCTGCATGCAGCAATTGTCTCCCCGTCTCAGAGGCTTTGCCGTAAAGGGCATCATGCACAACTGGAAAGCCAAGATGCTTTAGATGGACTCTGATCTGGTGAGTTCTCCCTGTTTTTGGATAAGCTCTAACCAAGGAATAAGCCTCTTGAACCACTAAAGTTTCAATTCTTGTTTCCGCCTCTTTTCCCCCCTTAACAACCGCCATTTTTTGCCGATTTTTAGGATCACGACCAATAGGAGCTTGGATGAGTTTTTGACCCGGATTACCGTGAACAATGGCAATATATTGCTTTTCTACTTCACGTTTAGAGAAGGCTTCAACAAGACCTGCATGGGTCTCTTCAGTTTTGGCAGCTACCATAACCCCTGAAGTGTCTTTATCCAGACGATGGACTATCCCTGGCCGAAGAGATTCAGTTTGAGGAAGATTTTGGCAGTGGTAGAGCAACCCTTGGACGAGTGTCCCTGTCCAATTGCCAGCCCCTGGGTGGACAACAAGACCTGCTGGCTTATTTAAAACAATCAAATAAGAGTCTTCAAAAAGGATGTCTAAAGGGATGTTTTCAGCGACTAAATCGGTCGTTTCGGGCAGGGGGAAGCCTACCTCCACTTCATCACCCTCATCTAGCTTATCCCGCTTCTTTAATTGACGGCCATTCACTAAAACCAACCCTTTTTCGATCAGCCGTTGAATAGAAGAACGAGATTGGGCAAAACGACGGGCTAAAAGGAGATCTAATCTGACGTCGATCTCGTGAGATTCGACAAAAAAAATCTCTTCAGTCGCCTTCAATTTTTATCCCTCTCTTCACGCATCATTTCTTTAATCCGCCCAGCACTTCTTCTGACACCATTGCAAGTGTGCTGGGCAATCGCTTGAAGCATACCTTCATAAACTTGAGGTGCCTCTAGCCTAAGACGGTTCATGTCAAACCCACCTTCTGCTGTAGCTCCTTCTGTCAGAGTAAAACCTGGCGCGGCCTCTTTTTTTTCTGAAGCTTCATTTAAAAGACTAGGGAGGTCATCAGACGTAAATTGAACAGCTTGAGACATGGGCTTGCTTCCTAAATTAGGAAGAAGCATAGCACAAGTTAAATATTATTTTCACGCCATATTGAGAAGAGATTAAGGGGTATTATCTTCACCCTCTTTCATCGTTTCGATGATCCGGTCGGTCCAGTTTTTAGAGTCATTACAAATGTTGGTCGCAATAGATTGCATCATCGCCTTGTAAACTTCAGGGGCAGTCGTTTTAAAATCGGACATAGACGAAAAACTGCCGACTCCGCCTCCCTCGCCTCCTGTAGATGGCGTAGTAGGGGTGGTAGAAGATGTTTCACTCGTAGCGCTCGTTTGATTGCTTGAATCAATTGGGGCAGCATTTGATGACATAACAAACACCTCACGTTAAGTTTATTATAACACGTAAAATATTTGTTATATGTTAAAGGAAGTTTAATCGAATGTTGGTTCGATATCTTGGAAAAACCCGACCAAATCAGAGGTTTTAAACCCTCTTCTTTGCAATCTTTGAAAGAATTTGCTCTTTTCTGCTGGATTATCCAAATTCCCTTTAAATCGCTGAATTTGAGCCTTTATAAGCTCTTTTTCGTTCGATTCGACCTTATTTTTGAGCTTTGGAAGGAGAGATAATAGCCCTTTGGCATGTAAATCATTGCCTAAAGCAGCGGCACCCTTTCCTTTTCTGCAATAGCGGCTGATAAAAGCCTCTTCCCATGCCGCATCATCTAAATAGCCATCTTTTTGAAGACGCTCTATGACCGGATGGAGTACCTCTTCCGTCATCCCTTTTTCTTTAAGTTTTTTGGTCAATTCAAGAGAGTGGTAGTTTTTTCTTACTAATAGCTTCAGAGCCATTTCTAGATTTTTATCAGAAGACATCTACACTCCATGAAATTAGGCGTTAAATTAGACAAAAACAGCAAAAAAACCTATAAATTTCTAAATCAAAAGGAAAATAGCCATGTCAGTAGTCCCTAAGCCTCAGATTTCAATCTATAATTACTCTCAATTCATTAATCACATCAAAGATGGTGGCTATGGGCGTATTGTCTCCCTTCAAGCCGATTTAGCCAAAACAATGAAGCGGCTAAAACCGGAGAATTTACTAGATGTTAACGATATAGCCAAATTACCAGAAGCCATACAAACCTTGAGTGTCTTTGGCAAAAATAATCTCAATATTTGGTCTGTGATCTATGCAGCAGAAAAAGTAGAAGACTCTACAAAGGAGGTTTACGGAAGAATGACTGTGGCTACCTTGATTATAATGATTGCAGCTACAGTTTTTTCAGCAGTTTTACGCATCGTGCCGCCTAACTCTTTCTTAAGAAAGAAAGAACTCCTTGGAGCAGTTATCCTTTTAGGACTTACTATTCTTGATCGCGGCCTTAATTTATCCACAAGTATCCGTAGTAAAGACAGCTTTGAAGAAGCTTTCAAAACAGAAAAAACGATTTTTTTAACAGGTTTAGAAGAAGTTAAGACTGCTGTTTCAAATTTCTCACCGTCAGGCGATAAAGCCATCAACGACTACTTCGAACAGCTAAAAAAGTATTTTTCATAACTCAATAAATAAACCCATAAGAAATCATAATGTCAACAACTTTGCCTTCAGTTAGCAATCAAATAACCTCTATAACGACCTACAGCCAATTACAAGAAATACTCAAGGATCCTAGTGAAGTCTTTAAACATGCAAAAATAAAAAGCAAATTTAATTAATCCGAAGCAAAGATATGACAATACCACCCTTCACATATAAAACCCTTTGCGCCTATCTTCAACAAGGCTCTTCTCGCGTCCAAAAGGCAAAATTTTTAACCAAAGAGATGGATAAATTAGGTCCTTTTCAAAATTTAGAAACTTATAAAGCAGATGGTTTGCCAGAGAAAATAAAGAACTTCAATTCGATAGGTGGGGCAAATGTTTTCCATATTAGAGCTGTCATTAAAAGCGCTGAAGAAGCTGAAAATAACAAGACTATCGATAAAAAAAGAATTCTAATTCTTACTGTTGCAGGCATTGCAGCCATTATTCTTTTTACAGCCTATTCCAATTTCTCTCCAAAAATAAAGATGGTGACCGGAATGATAGCCTCTATTGCTCTAGGGTGTATTGCTTTTCACCTGCCAACAATAGAACAAAGAAAGTTTCAGAAGATCAAAGAAAATTTTCTCCATGAACTCATGCAAGTAAAAGCCGTTTTAAAAACAGCTTCATCTACAGATAAAAACATCAAAGATTACTACAAAAAACTAAACGAGTTTTTCAACGAATAAACTTCTGAGCAAAATGAAGTTATACAAGTTAAAACGGTCTTCTGACTCCAAACCCTACTTAGTCATTGTCAACAAGATAAGCAGACGTGAGAAAAGACGCCCACGAAGATAGCGGAGCGGATGAGAGAAAAGGATGAAATCGCGAAAAACTCCCCTCTCGGCAGGATATTGGCTGGCATCCGCCGAGGGGGGAGTTTTATCGTGAGTTCGCCTTTTCTCTCATCCGCTAAAAGAGCTCGTTTTGCTCTTTACCTACGGTAATACGACTGGATTGACGGCTTGCAAGGCGTATCCCTTTTGCAGAAACCCCTTTGATAGCAATTGTATCGACAGCTACATCAATTTTGGTAAGTTTTTGCTTTGGTTTTGGCACTAAATGTAATGTCAGAACAGTTGTTTGATCTGTTGTAACAATATCTGGTTTCCCGCTCTCAATGTATCTATAGGGCTTATCGAGAATAAACTTGTCGATAACAAACCGTTTCCCCAATGGAAGTTTGGTCTTAGGATCGCGCCAAGCTACAGCAAATGAGGTTTTCTTATCAGCAACACCCGCATTTAGCAACTTCTTCCCACCTTCAAGAATATATTGCTTTTCTGGGATGTTGATCACTTTATAAGTGCCATCATCAAAGATCAGCAGCAACTTATCAAAGTTTGTGCAGTCAATACGGTAATCACCTTGTACCGAGAGTCCCAAAAATCCTGACTTAGAATCAAAACCAACTTTAACTGCTTTTGCGGCCACTTTTTTGGTATCAATCGCCTCAATTGTCCCGATCTCTGTTTTTCTTGGATAATCTTTGCCGTATTTTTTGATCAGCTCTTTTAGATAACGGATAGCAACTTTTTTCGTTTCTTTAAGTTCTTTTTCTACCTCTTTTAAGCTCTGTTGCAAGGCAGCCTGTTCATCTCTGTTTTTATCTTGGTCATAGGCAGAGATCCGACGGATAGGCAAGGCAAGCAATCTATTGCGGTCATCTTCGGTAGGAACCCTCAACAGTTGTTTATGGAAAGGGGCAAAAGCTTTTTCCAACATAGAATGGATAGCTTCATTGGTTTTCAATGTTTCTAACTTTTTATAGATCTTCTCTTCAATGAAAAGGGCTTCCAAGCTTTTGTAGAAAATCTTTTCATTAAGACGACCCGCCTCAATTTCAAGCTCTTTTTTCAACAAAGCTTCGAGCCGTTTTGCATGGTGTTTAACAATATCTGTTATCGAAACTTCATGCGGTAGATCGTCCATGATCAAAATAGGCTGTCCATGGAGTGTCACTTGGCATTCGGTGAAGTGGTAGAGAGCATCTACCATCTCTTCTGCATAAACACCACGAGGCAGCTTGATCTCGATCTCAACCTCTTCAGAGGTATAATCGTGGATCGACTCTAATTTGAGGTTTCCTTTTTTAGCGGCCTCATCGATTGAACGGATCACCGATTCGGTCGTCGTGCTATAGGGAATCTCTTTAATCGAAAGCGTTTTTGGATCTTTGATCTCTATTTTCGCCCGGACTTTGACCTTCCCCTTTCCATCTGCATAATCTGTCGGGTCAATGGTCCCGCCGGTTGGAAAGTCTGGTAAAAGTGAAAAGGGTTTCCCTTCAATGGCTGCAATCTCTGCTTCTAAAACTTCGACAAAGTTGTGTGGGAAAAGATGGGTTGCCATCCCGACAGCAATTCCATCAACCCCTTGTAGAAGGATGAGAGGTATTTTTGCTGACAAGAGAACTGGTTCATCTCTTCTTCCGTCATAAGCTGGAACAAATTCCATCAAATCGGGATTGAAAAGAGTCTCTTTAGCTAGGGGCGAAAGACGTGTCTCAATGTAACGGCTAGCAGCTGCTGGGTCGCCTGTGTAAAGATTTCCGAAGTTTCCCTGTCTGTCCAGCAAAAAGCCTTTATTGGCCATGTGGGTCAAAGCATCTGTAATTGCCGCATCACCGTGGGGATGCAAAGCCATGGTTTGCCCAGCAACATTGGCAACTTTATGGAGCTTACCATCATCGATAGTCCACAATGTCCATAAAATACGTCTTTGTACAGGCTTCAGACCATCATCGATATGGGGAATCGCCCTATCCAAAATGACGTAAGAGGCATACTTGAGGTAGTGATCTTTCAGTAAAAATTCGACATCGTCCATTAAATAACCTCTTCGTTTACCAAATTGTCCATGATGAAGGCTTTTCTTTCAGGGGTGTTTTTACCCATGTAGAATTCAAGCGACTTTTTGACACGGGACAAGTTTGAGATAGAAACAGGGATCAGACGGATATCTTCACCGATGAATTGTCCAAACTCTTTTGGCGAAATCTCTCCCAATCCTTTAAAGCGGGTGATTTCATGGTTTTTCAATTTTTTTAAAGCCGCATCTTTTTCATCTTCTGAATAGCAGTAGATGGTTTTTTCTTTGTTTCTCACTTTGAAAAGAGGTGTCTCTAAAATGTAGAGATGGCCACTTGAGACAATCCCTTCAAAATAGGTCAAAAAGTAGGTGATCAAAAGATTACGGATATGCATCCCGTCAACGTCGGCATCAGTTGCCAGGATGATTTTGTTGTAACGTAAGTTTTCTACTTCCTCATCTAGCCCGCAAGCCATCATGAGGTTAAACATCTCTTCGTTCTTATAAAGCTGATCTTGCTTCATGCCATGAACATTCAAAGGCTTTCCACGTAGTGAGAAAACAGCTTGTGTCAATGGATCGCGTGAAGAGACGATCGACGCACTTGCAGAGTCCCCTTCTGTGATAAACAGCATCGTCCCCTCCCCATGCTTTTGATCGGCATAATGGTAGCGAGAGTCACGAAGTTTTGGGATTTTGAAGGAGATTTTTTTATGACGCTCTTTTGCCTCTTTTTTAACCGAAGCAAGCTCTTTTCGGAGCGATTCGTTGAAATTGACCCTCTCAAGCAATGCAGCCGCTCTATCTTGGTATTGATAAAGGAGCTTTTCAACAGCCTCTTTGACCTCTTGCACAATAGGGCCACGGATATCGGCATTGCCCAGCTTGTTTTTAGTCTGAGACTCAAAAATAGGGTCTTTGACTTTAACTAAAACAGCACCAACCATCCCTTCTCTTAGGTCAACCCCTTGGAAGTTTTTCTTGGCATAGTCGTTCACCCCTTTTAAAACCCCTTCACGGAAAGCTGAAAGATGGGTACCGCCGTCGGAGGTGTACTGACCGTTCACAAACGAAAAATAGTTTTCGCCATACATGTGGGTATGGAGGAAGGCAAATTCTAAGTGTTTACCTCTGTAGTGGAATGGTTCGTAGATCCCTTCGTCCCCTACCTCTTTTTTCAATAGATCTAAAAGGCCATTTTCGGAAGCGATTTTTTCGCCATTGAAAGTTAACGTAAGGCCTTGATTCAAGTAAGCGTAATACCAGAGCCGTTTTTTGAGCGTTTCTGGTTCAAAGCGGTACTTTTTGAAAACCTCTTTATCGGGAGTGAATTCAACGTACGTTCCGTCTTTTTCTTTCGTCTTCCCTTTTTTGTCGCTTAGCAACTTTCCTTGAGAAAAGACAGCTTCACGCATCTCTCCATCGCGGTATGCGCGGACTAAAAAGTGAGAAGAGAGGGCGTTAACCGCTTTTGTACCGACGCCGTTTAGCCCCACAGAAAATTGGAAAACGTCATCGTTGTACTTAGCTCCGGTGTTGATCTGGCTAACACATTCGATCAACTTTCCAAGAGGAATACCCCGACCGAAATCTCGTACAGTTACAAGAGGGATTGAGTCATCTAAAGTAATGATAATCTCTTTTCCGACACCCATGATAAACTCATCGATGCTGTTGTCGATGACTTCTTTCACGAGGACATAGATCCCATCGTCATGATGGGAACCGTCGCCAAGACGTCCGATATACATACCGGATCTTAGGCGGATGTGTTCTAGCGCACCAAGAGTCTTGACAGCGCTTTCGTCATATTGTTTGCTAGGCATGGGAGCATTGTTATGTCAGAACGTTCATTTAAGGGGCAAACCCTCTTAATCACAGGTGGTACCGGCAGTTTCGGCCAGCATCTTGCGGAAAGGGTCTTAAAACTAGATCTTTTTAAAAAAGTGATCATTTTTTCAAGAGATGAATGGAAACAGTCACAAATGAGGGAAAAAAGCCCCATTTTTAACCACCCAAACATCCGCTATTTCCTCGGCGATGTCCGAGACAAAGAAAGACTTTTGCGCGCCTTTCAAGGTGTCGACGTCGTCGTCCATGCTGCTGCACTTAAGCAGGTGCCAGTTGCAGAGTATAACCCGTCAGAATTTGTTAAAACAAATATCCTCGGTGCTTTGAATGTTACCGAAGCAGCCATCGATGAAGGGGTAAAACTATGTATTGCTCTTTCAACTGACAAAGCAGTGGGACCCAATAACTTATACGGAGCCACGAAATTATGCCAAGATCGAATTTTCATCTCCTCTAATGCTTATGTCGGAGAAAGAGGCTACCCGCTTTTCTCAGTGGCTCGGTATGGCAACGTTGCTGGAACACGGGGTAGTGTTATCCCCATTTGGAAACAGATGATAGAAAGTGGGGCTAAAGCTTTGCCAATCACTGACGAGAAGATGACAAGATTTTGGATCACTTTAGATGAGGCAGTCGATTTTGTTTTAAATTCATTGCACCGGATGAAAGGGGGAGAAATTTTTGTCCCAAAACTTCCATCTGTAAAAATGACAGATCTCAAAGAGGCCATGGCACCTCATCTCAAAACAGAAATCATTGGACATCGAGAAGGGGAAAAACTGCACGAAAGTTTGATTAGCGAAGATGAAGCCCATCACACTGTAGAAGAAAAAGACCATTTTGTTGTGCTGCCTATTAAAGCATTCAGAGAAAATTTGCCTGCCTATAACAAGCAAGGACCAAAACTTCCTTTAGGCTTTTCTTACCGTTCAGACACCAATCCTCACTTCCTTACGGCAGAGGAGATCAAGCGTTATTTTTGATTAAAGATCTATTTGTTCTTACCGGAAAAGAAGGGAATGGGGTTTAATCGGTATTTATGTCGATCTCATTTTGGGTCGCTTTGACCCTATTCTTTTTAGCCGGTATGGCCTCTCTCACTGCGTTTACAAATGCACTGAAGAGGATTTACAAAAAAGAGACAAAAAAAAATTCAAAAGGTTTGACTGGGTCTTTTTTCTATTTACCCATTCATCACCTCTTTTTCTCTCACCATCAATTAAAAGGGCTCTTTTTTGCCTGCTATACGGCTCAATCGTGGATGAGACTAGCTTTTGGAGCCTCTTTAGGCTTACTTGCCTATTTTCTTTTTGAATCTTACCATCACCCATTTCCTCTCTTTTTAGAGCTCCTTTTTGTAGTTCTGATTTTTTACATCTCTTATTTAGTTGGAGATTTTCTTCCAAAAACAGTCGGGATTCGGTATCCAGAAAAAGTTGTACAGGCGCTTGGCCTAATTGCTTCGTTTTTTTTAACTTTTTCCCTCCCTTTTCTCATTCTGTTTCTCCTCCTTTTTGGCCATTTGGGTGTTGTAAAAGATGCTTTGAAAGAGCGGATTACCGACACACCTCCTGACATCTTGGATGATGCTTCTGAAGGAGAAGAGCTGCAACCAGAAGAGAAGAAAATTTTCCAATCGATTGTCTCGTTTCGCGATCGGGTAGCGCGTGAAGTGATGGTCCCAAGGATCGACACGTTTTGCCTCCCCTCAACAACTACAATTCGGGAAGCTGCTCCCCTTTTACAAAAAGAGGGATACAGCAGAACACCTGTCTACCGACAAACGGTCGATGAGATCATTGGCATTTTGATGTACAAAGACATTTTGACTAAGTACATGGAATATCAAGAGTCAAAAGACGAAGCCATTTTGAATGCTCCTATAGAAACTCTTTTAAAACCTGTTTTATACACGCCTGAAACTAAAAAAATATCTGCTCTATTACAAGAATTTCGGAAAAAACAGATGCACCTTGCCATTGTTGTGGATGAATACGGTGGCACTGAAGGCGTTGTCTCTATCGAAGATATTTTAGAAGAAATTGTTGGAGATATTGCAGACGAATACGATGAAGAATCTGCCCCATTTATACAGACAAGCGATGGAAGTTATATCGTTGATGGACGGATGGGCATTTACGACATCAAAGAAAATTTAGGCATTGAGATTCCAGATACAGGTGACTACGACACTATCGGTGGTTATCTCTTCGCACTGACTGCCTCTATTCCTCCTCGGGGTTATCGAGTTTTGTTGGAAGATTGTTCTCTTGAAGTTTTGAGCTCTTCCCAGAGAAGCGTTGGAAAAGTTAGAATTGAGAAGCGAAAAAAATAATGCTTCTACTTGCCCTTCTCTCTTTCCTACTCGGTGTGCTTGCTGCTCTATCGGTTCCTTATATGCAAAAACGACAAGTCTGTCGTTGGAAAGAGCTGCTTAAACAAGACTTGATGGAAGATAAGAAAAAGGCATTTGAAGAAAAAGAAAACGACCTTTTTCAACGGGAGCAAAAAGTAGACGCGGCTCTTCTAAAACTTGAAAAAATTGAGAGCGAAAAACTTGAACTTCAAAGAAGAAAAAAAGAGTTATTAGGGGGCGAGGAAGAAGAAGTTAAACAAAGAATTTTAACTCATCTGCAAGAACGTGTACGAAAAGAGCATCAATTGCAGCTTTTCACTCTCCGAAAAGAGGGCTACCGTGAAGCTAAAAATATTGTTTTAACTGCGCTCCATAGACTTTCCCCGGTTGAGTTTCTCCCTACATTTTCTGAAACAATTCCTTTACCTGATGAAAGTTTAAGAGGTCGCATCGTTGGACCCGAAGGAAAAAATATCCGATTCTTAGAAGAAAAACTTGGCGTCAAGTTGATTTTAGACAAAGAATTGACTCTATCGTCACTTGATCCTGAAAAAAGATTTTTTTCGAAAAAAGTGCTGGAACTACTTTTAGCCGAAGGGAAAATTTTTCCTAAAAAAATTGAAGAGGCCATTGAAAAAGTTTCTCTCCATTTAGAAGGAGAGATACGAAAACTTGGAGAAACGGCCTGTCGAGAGCTTGGCCTCTCTTTGCCCCACCCTACCATCTCTTGCATTCTCGGAAAGTTATCTTTCAGGTATAGTTTTGGCCAAAATTTACTCGACCACTCCAAAGAAGTTGCCTTGATATTAGGTAACTTAGCTGCGGAACTGCATCTTTCGGTTGCCCTTGGCAAAAGAATTGGCCTTTTTCATGACATTGGAAAAGCCCTTGTCGGTCCTTCAGAATCCCATGCCCTTGCTGGAATGGAATTTTTGAAAGCTCACGGTGAATCGGAAGCTGTCAGTAATGGAGTGGGTTGTCACCACTTCGAGGTCGAACCACTAACCGAGATCGGTTCCCTTTGCCACTTAGCTGATGCCTTATCAGCTGGTAGAGAGGGAGCCAGAAGCTACTTTGCTCAAAAAAAGGAACATTATGCGTCGCTCCATTTCCTATTGTGAACCTGCTCAAGTCCGTGCGGGAGACGTTGGCACCTGGAAATTTATCCATACCACCGCCCAATCTTTGCCAAAAGGGACAAAGCTCCGTTTCGACCTGCAAAGCAGCGGCCGTGAAATTGATTGGCAAATGCCCGAAATCTCAGCCAAAAAAGGGACAAACACCATTTGGTTGGAACTTGAAGATGGGACAAAAGTTGTCCCTAAAGAGGTTGAAATCCCAACTTCAGTTCTTCCTCTTTTTGAATTTACTTTGCCAAAAGGCGTAGCCTCCAGTGAAACTTTTGTCATTTTTGTCGGCTCAAACGAGGCAAAAGGCGAAGATAAAAAAGCTGGAAACCGCGTCCAAACAAACTCTCAAAGAAGAAGAGCCTTCTCTCTCTATGTCGATCCAAGTGGCAAAAACCGTTTTGGTGACCCAGAAGTTTTCAACCTCGATGTTCTCGGAAGTACACTAGAGACCATCAAAATTTTAACCCCATCTCTTGTAGGAAAAAATAAGCGCTTTGACATCACAGTCCGTTTTGAAGACCAATATGGAAACCTGACAAGTGATACAGATGATGAGACTTTGATTGAGCTGAGCTATGAGGGTTTAAGAGAAAATCTTAACTGGCGTTTGTTTGTGCCAGAGACAGGCTTTTTGATTTTGCCAAACCTCTATTTCAACGAAAAAGGTGTCTACACCATCCGGTTGAAGAATCTAAAAGACAAAAAAGTCTATCGCTCCTCCCCTATCCGCTGCTCAGAAGAGACGGATCGTCTTTTGATGTGGGGTCTTTTGCATGGAGAATCTGAAAAGATCGATTCAACAGAAAACATCGATAGCTGCCTACGCCATTTCCGCGATGAACGTGCGTTGAACTTCTTTGCCCTCTCCTCTTTTGAAGACAGTGAAGAGACAAGCAATGACTTATGGAAAAACCTTCTTCAATCGACACAAGAATTTGATGAAGAAGATCGTTTTTCTACCTTCGTTGGCTTCCAAAGAGTGGGCGAGCCAAGTACAGAAGGGGTACGTCATATTCTCTACCTCAAAGATCAAAAACAATTGATCCGGAAAAAAGATGCGAAAGGATCTACTCTAGAAAGACTTTACAAGTCATTTTCTCCAAAAGAGATGATCGCTATCCCATCTTTCACCATGGGAAAGGGATACAGCTTTAACTTTAAAAGCTTTGATCCAGAATTTGAGCGTGTAGTCGAAATTTACAATGCATGGGGCTCTTCAGAGACTGCAGAAAAAGGGATGAATCCGCTTCCTATCCACCCTGGAAAAGGGAAAAAAGGGATATCAGCAGATTCTGAAGGCTCTGTGATTGAAGCTTTGAACAAAAACTGCCGTTTTGGATTTGTTGCTGGTGGGCTAGATGACAGAGGCATTTACTCTCCTCTCTTTGACACAGACCAAGTTCAATACCCACCAGGGTTGACAGCGATTTTGAGCACAGCCCATTCCAAAAATGCTATCGGTGAAGCTCTCTATAATAGAAGCTGCTATGCCACAACTGGAGAGCGTATTGTTATTGAATTTAGCATCGCAACAGCCAAAATGGGGCAAGAGTTATCGACTGATGACAAACCTGGTCTTGCTGTTAACCGTCACATCCGTGGCTTTGTAGCGGGGACTAAAGAACTCGATAGAATAGAAATCATCCGGAATGGAGAGGTGATCCACACTTTGACATCTCCTGAATATTTCCTTGAGTTCACTTATGACGATATGACACCGCTTGCTAAGTCTGCTTTCCCAGCTAAAGGGGGCAAGCTGCCATTCGTCTACTACTTCCTTCGTGTGTTCCAAAAAGATGGCCATATCGCTTGGTCTTCTCCTATCTGGATCGATATCGGCAATGGTTCAACTGTCAAAAAGAAACCTGAACCGAAAAAGGCAGTAGAAAAAGCTGCTCCTATCATCATTCCTCAAGAGGAAGATGAAGAGGACGAAGAAGAAGACGATTTGGAATAATCCAATCTAAAAAATCCCCTGTAAAGCAGGGGATTTTTTATTTCCCCTTCATTTTCAATTATTTCCACTTCACATCTTGATTTCGTAAATCCATTTATTTTATGGGCAAAGAATGGACCCATCACCAACGCCCCATACTTTCCCTAGAGAGATTGTACCTCTTGAAGTTCAACGATATGGCAATTCTGTATCGATTGCGTTATTAGATCCTGGCTGTCAAATTTTTACCACTCCTTCTACAGAAGGAATTTTGGGTTATTACAAAGTCGCCAATTCGGCTGTTGTCATTGGGGACCCTCCCTGTCCTACTACCGATCTTCCTGTAATGATCGAATCATTCCGTGGAAATGCAAAAAACATTGTCTACGCAACTGTCTCTAAACAATTTAGCGATTGGGCTATGGGAAAAGTAGCCTGTTCTCTTATCCAAATTGGCGATGAGTTGACCGTCAACCCTCAAAATGACCCATCAGAAGGGCCAAAAGCCCGAAAACTTAGAAATAAACTATCTGCTGCAACTAGAGCTGGTGTTGTTGTAAAAGAGTACGTTACAAACGACCCTTCTTTAGAAAAGAAGATGGAAGCTGTTGCCTCTTCTTGGGTAACCAACAGAAAAGGGCCTCAAGTCTTTCTTGCCAACGTCGACATTTTTGATGCTCGCCAAGGTAAACGATGGTTTTATGCCGAACAGGAAGGACATATCATAGGTGTTCTGCTACTCAACGAGTTAAAAGCACGTCAAGGATGGCTTTTTAATCTTTTGCTGGTTACACCCGACGCCCCTGTTGGTACAACAGAAAAACTTGTTATGACTGGTCTTGAGACACTCAGAAAAGAGAACTGTCAATTTGTTAGCTTTGGGGTTGTGCCTAGCTTAACTCTAGGAGAAATTCGGGGACTTGGACCCATTAAAACTTGGCTTGCAAAAAGTGCCTTCAAGGCCGTCAGATTCTTTTTCAGCCTAGATGGTCGACGTGATTATTGGGAAAAATTCCAACCCAATTACGAACCTTCCTATGTACTTTTTAGCCGCTCTAATATGGGCATAAGCGAACTATTAGCTATCCTAAGAGCCTACAACGTCTCAATTTATTAATAATGGGAATCATTTCAAGAGCTAAACTCTTGTTGCGGTTTTAAATATTTTACAAACAGTTGAAACGCAAAGCATCTTTGTGGTCTTGGCGTTGAAATTCGTCATAACACATGTCACATTAGGCAGCGCTTATCCTGCTATTTTTTATTTCGTATTCAGCAATGAAAGCAAAAAAGAGTTTGTGCTTCAAACGCGCTTCTTTTCTATCTTTTGTAGATGCCAACAAGCGAGGTCTCTTCTAAAATATGATCTTCCATTGCGTCTAGAAGCTGTTGTTTTGTAGCTCCCTTCTTTAATGAAAGCGTAGTGTCTAAAGCATAAAGCTTAAAATGGTAGTGGTGAGGTGCTCCTGGAGGAGGACATGGACCAAAATATCCTTGTTTATTCATTCCATTCACTCCTTGATCGACAAATGGTTGCCCTTCAGACCAATTGATTGCCTTTGGTGAAATATTCCATACAACCCAGTGGACAAATGTCCCTTTTGGGGCATCGGGGTCATCCATGATAAGAGCAAGGGTTTTTGCCTGTTGAGGCACATCTACAATAGAAAGAGGTGGAGAAATATTTTTTCCTTCACATGAATAAGCGGAAGGGATCGACTCTCCATCTGAAAAAGCAGAGCTTGTCAGCTGCATAAATAGAACCAGAGGTAATAAAATCATGCCCTTTCTATAACATGAAGATTTTAATTACTTCAAAAGCTAACGTTAGTTGTCTAATTGTAATGATTTAAATGAATCACCCCACTCTAAATCTTTTGCTTCTTTATAAAGAGAGGGAGTTTTTTTAGAGATTGTGACAGATTGTAACCCTTCAGACCGTGTGCAGAGAGTGAAATGGATATGGCCTGTCCGTTTTTGAGGATGTCGAAGGATACGTGCTTCTGGAAGAGAAACAGGTGCATTGCAAACAGCGACATAAGAAAATTTTTCGTCCTCATATCCCAATGTTCCCCCTTTCAGTTGTCGATGGAGAGATGAGCGTGACAATCTAACAGAAAAATGGCACCAATCTGGAGCAACAATAGGACAAGCAAGCATATGTGGACATGGTGCTACCATTTGTTTGCCCTGGACTATAAGGTCCGTCCTTATTTTTCTAATGCGCTCAAAACCAGCTGGCGTTCCTGGCTCTATGATAACAAGCATTTCTGCTGCTTTAGCAGCTTTTAAAAGAAGTTTTTCTCTCCCTTTTTCAGAAAGCTCTCCAAAAGCATAAGAAAGGATCACCAGATCTGCTTTTGGCAGCTCTTCTACTGTTTCCAAGTCAACTTTTCGCCAGTCTACCGATAAATGCCTTCCTAATTGCTTTGCCACATTTAAAAGAGTTGTCTCTTTTTCAAAAGCTGTGATGGTGTCGAAAGAAAAAAGTTCTGTAGCAGCAAAGAGGGCAGTTCCTGGACCAGATCCTAAATCTAAAAGAGTGCGTGGATTAAAATTTGGCACACTTTTTTTAATCTCTTCCAATACTTTTGTCACTGCTGCAAACGTAGCAGGCAGTCGGACAGCAAGATAGGCAAAAGGGTCTACCCCTTTTGTCCCTTTTTGAGCTCTATATTGATCTGAAAGAGCTTCGCTTCCTACTGCAAGAGACTTTTTGTTTGAGGGGGCAAGCAAAGCTTGCAACCCCTCTTCTAAAAAATGGGGAAGACTCACGGTGTTGTTGCTGAAAGTGCACTGAAAGAATCTAAAAAGGCATTGAAATGGCTTTCTCCAACCTTTTCTACCTCTTTGTTATTCATATTACCTACCCAATTGATCAGGTAAAAGTAGTCTTCTCTTTGAAAAACAACGCCCAACATTTCAAGGTTATCTTCGGCTAGCGAAAAAGAGATAGCCGGTTGATCCTGAAATCTTATCTGGTTTTGCCTAACAACTTTCAAATTAGGAAATTTTTTCGTCCATGTAGCGACGACATTATCAAAAAATGTTTTCAACTCAATGGGATTCACATCATGGAAGTGGTAGAGTCGAACTACATAAAGCTCATCACCCAAGTCTAAAACTGACCCTTCAATCGTCACGGTCGGCAAGCCTAGGTCATCTCGATAAACGTCGGTTGAATACTTAGGCTCTCCAGGGAAATTGGCTTTCCACAATCCGCTTGGGGAAGTGTAAGCAATCTCTTTAGTTCCTACCATACTTGTTCTAGTTGCTTCAGGGCTAATCAAAGAACGTAGCAATAAAAATGCCATTGACAATACGACAAGAGCTGATACTAAGTAGATGAGCCACTTTTGCATTAGAATGCACCAAATAAACGACCTAAATACCAAGCAGCAAAAATCAGTGCGGCTCCAATAACTACCCAAATTCCATTAGGCAACCATTTAACAGAGGCTCCAGGATTATCTCTTACTTCTAAAGTACCAATCCCATAATCAAACTCTTGTTTAATCCCTCTTTTAAAGACGTGAGGATGATCTTTAATAAGTTTATCCCCTTCTAACCCAAGATAGGTAGCATATTGCCTTACAAATCCCTCTGTATAGATAGGAGAAATCAAATTTTCTGGCTTTCCGTCTTCAATCGAAGCCAAATAGTGGATCCGGATCGAAGTGGCGTTTTCTGCCTCTTTTAAAGAGAGATTCAGCTCTTGACGCCGTTTTTTCAAGAGTTCGCCTAAGTTTTTTGCTTCAGTTGTCATGCCAGAAAAATTACCACAATGAGAGTTGGATGTAAAACCCCTGTTTAAAGCCCTCCACTTATAAGATTTGATCGGGAAAAAATTTATAGAGAAATTAGGGGTTGTTCAGATAGAATAACCAAGTTTTCTAATCGAAACTCACCATGTCTTTGCCACAGAAAAAAGCTAGGGAGATCCTTCTTCTCCTCCTTTACAGTCAAAACGTCTCTTCAAGTCCAGAAGATCTATCAGAAATGATCCAGGGTGAACTAAAAGTCACCAAAAAAGCGGTCAAAGAGGCAGAAGAGCGCCTGCGGAAGATCATGGAATATCTTCCTACGATCGATCTTATCATCCGTCGTGTCTCAACTTCTTACGACTTTGATAAAATTCACTCTATGGAGAAAAACATTCTCCGTCTTGGAGCTTATGAAATCCTCTATGATGCTGAAATTCCTCCGAAGGTAGGCATTGCAGAGGCTGTCCGTTTAGCTTCCAAATTCTCGACTCCAGCATCGAGTTCCTTTGTCAACGCAATTCTTGATAGTTTATATAAGGAAAGTATTGGCAAACCGATTGATGTCCAATCCATCGTTGCGACAAGCGAACAACTCAAGGAACAAGAGAAAGACAGTGCTCATCAAGGAGAAAATTCCCCTAAGCAGTTACTCAACGATTGAGATAGGTGGTCCAGCCGCCTACTTGATTGAAGCCTCTTCGAAAGAAGAGCTCATTGAAGGCTATCTTTGGGGAATTAAAAAAAACATTCCCATTTTTGTTTTAGGACGAGGATCTAACACTCTTTTTTTAGACAAAGGGTTTTCGGGTCTCGTTCTTGTCAATCGCTACAGCCGCATTGAAGAAATTGCGCCAGGTGTTTTTACAGCCGGCTCTGGAACTCCTCTCCCCTTAATTTCGATGAAAACAGCCTCCGGTGGATGGGCGGGTCTAGAATGGGCACTAGGAATACCAGGCAGTGTTGGTGGTGCTATTGTTATGAATGCCGGAGCGTCTCAATCAGACACATCTGCAACTTTACAATCGGTCCTTTTTCTCCATCCAGATGGAAGTGAAGAAAAGATTGTAAAAGAAAAAATGACATTCAGTTACCGAAAAAGCAATTTTCAGGGAAAAGCTGGTGTTATTTTAGAAGCAACATTTGCTCTTCACTCCGATAAAGAATCTAGAAGTAGGCAACTTTCCCTTTTTTCTCAGCGGAGAAAAACACAACCTTATCATGAACCATCTCTTGGGTGTGTTTTCAAAAACCCAGAAGGTGCTTCCTGTGGAAAAATGATCGATGAATTGGGACTAAAAGGACGGGTAAATGGAGGTGTTCACATCTCTCCCCTTCATGGCAATTTCATCACCAACCCAAATGGCGGTACAGCCGAGGATGTATTGTCTTTGATTCGAGCCATTGAAGAAGAGGTTTTAGAAAAAAAGAAGATGACGCTTCAAAGAGAGATTAGAATTGTCTCCTAACCCTGACATTTTCAAAGCTGATTTGCACTGTCATAGCATTTTTTCAGATGGAGCAAGCACACCAGAAGAGCTTGTCGAGCTTGCTAAAAAAATAGGCCTTCAAGGGATGGCTTTGACTGACCATGATAATTATGATGGCTTAGAGCGCCTTGAAAAATGTCAGTTCCCAGTTATCTCTGGGGCAGAATTTTCTTCCACCTTTCAGGGTCAATCGGTCCATATTTTAGCCTATTCTTTTAATCCTCAAGCCCCTTCTCTAAAAGAACTTGTGCAACAACAAGAAGACAAAAGAATCTCTCGCCTTCAACAGATGATCGAGCGGATTAATCAACAAGGCTTTGCTTTTACTTTAGAAGAGGTCATGCAATTGCGTGGTGAACGTGGTGACAGAGCCATTGGACGCCCTCATCTTGCCAATTTGTTAATTAAAAAAGGCTTTGTCGGATCTAGAGAAGAAGCTTTTCAAAAATGGATTGGAGAAAAAGGGAAAGCGTTTGTTCCTTCTAGCTACCCTGACAGTGAAGAGGTAATCCAACGCATCCATCAAGCAGGCGGTGTTGCTATTGTGGCTCACCCTCATCTTCTTCCAAAAGGGAAAGTAAAAAAGGGGGTATTAAATCTCCCTTTTGATGGACTAGAGGGGCGTTATGCTAAAATGAATTTTAGCCAAAACGAATCTTGGGTCAAAGAGGGGAAAAAACGGGGCTGGATTGTCACCGGTGGGTCAGATTTTCATGGCGCCAACCGTCCAGATATCCCCTTTGGTTCTTCCTGGACCGATGAATCTACTTTCAAAATGTTATTAGCTAAGTACCGTTCTAATCTCGCCAATAATAAATAACCGTTATTGATGATGCGATTTATGTGACGATTTTCTGTATCCTTCGCACATTTGACGAATCATTTCCATCATACCTGGTTGTCTTAACCAGTTAGCAATATCCTCTGGAACCCTGATCTGAACTGTTGGAGTGGCTGCTTTTGAACCTTCAGGTCTTCCTGCACCTTCTCTTTTTCCTCCCCATCCTTTTGTTTCTTTTTCATTAATTGAAGAAACCTTTCCCTCCAATCGATGTGCAATGAATTCTTGCAAATATTTTGGATAATTTTTGATAACTTCCGCTCTAGATTCTCCACCATATTCAACAGGATAATTTTTGTGAGAAAACATCCAAGCATTAACTTCTTTATCAAACCACGGATCGATTTCACCTATTTCTGAAAGAGCGATTTTCAAATGTTCTGCTATTTCTTTTTTGGTGGCCATGGTAACCCTCTTTTTTTAAATTCATTTTCTACTTTACGTATACTATGAGCAACTATCTCATTAGATTTTGTATTTTTCCCATGAGCGTTTTTTTATCGAACATATAAAATGCCCTTTATCATCATAGAGGTTGTAATCAATGGAACCTTTTTCTAAAGACCAAGAAACACATTTGAGGTATTGCTGAAATGTTCTAAAGGGCATTGGCTTATAAGGCATGTCGATTCCTTAGTCGCTCTATAATTTTAATATCACCAAAATTGGTGCAATCAATCAAGTTTAGCGCCTTCACTTGGTGCAAACATTCAAAAATCTGATCAATAACTATTTTCTTCAAGTCTTACTTTTCCACGGAAAATCCAGTAAATGCTGATGGTATATGAAGCAACCAGGGGTATCCCAATGATCGCCATCAATAACAAAATCTGCAGTGTTTTGAGAGAAGAAGAACTATTAAAAATAGTGAGACTATTGAGATGTGGAGGGACAATATCACGCACAACATTGGGATAAGTACCAAGGCCATAAAGAGCCATTAAGCAGATAAGATTGATGGAAGAGGAGATAAAAGCCCGACCATCTCTCCCTTTATGGATTTCGCGAGGGATATTGGCTATCGCAAACATATTGATCACTGCCACTACAAAAAATGGTGCGCTATGTTTGATCGACTCTACCATGTGAGGGTAATAGATCAATGTTGCAAAACTTGTCATGGCATAGAGCATGATAAAAGTGATGATAGAAGGATTGACAAACTTTCTCATCTTCTCATGAAAAGCACCCTCTGTTTTCATCATCAGATAGATGGAGCCATGCATCGTAAAAAGGGCCGTTGTGAAAAGTCCGACAAGGGCTGGATAAGGTTGAAGCAGATCTCCTAGATGACCTGCGAACTCTCCTTCAGCGTCCAAGGGAACGCCTCGGATAAGATTCCCCATTAAAAGTCCCAAAATGAAGGCGATCAAAAAAGAACCCAGCGCAAATAACACATCCCAAGCCCATCTCCAGGTTGGGCTCGGAGACTTACTCCTTACTTCAATAGCGACAGCACGAAAAATCAAAGCCCCCAAAAGAGCCATGGCAGGCACATAAAACCCCGAACATAAAGTTGCGTAGATGACAGGAAACCCAGCAAAAAGGGCACCACCGGCTGTAACAAGCCACACTTCATTACCATCCCACACAGGACCGATCGAATTGAGCATTAGACGCCGCTCTTCATCTTTTTTAGACAAAAGATGGAGGATACCCACCCCTAAGTCAAAACCATCTAGAATGGCATAACCTGTGATCAAGATGACAAAAATAGAAAACCAGATGAATTGGTAATCAGCTAAATCCATATCAATGATTCTCCAAACGTTGTTCTTGTAAGTGGTAAGGAAGATCTTGCCCATTTGAAACAGGGCCATGTTTGATCTTTTTGTCTAACATATAGAGAAAGACAAGGAAGAGGAAAAAATAGATCACCGTGAACATGATCATCGACCCCAAAACTTGCCCAGCCGTTACTTTTTTAGATAACCCTTCAGAGATGCGGAGCAGATTATAAACAATCCAGGGATAGCGCCCCATCTCTGCTGCAACCCACCCTGCTTGATTGGCTATTTGTGGCAGCAGAACAGACAAAATAAAAAGCCATAGTAACTTTGGATAGAACTGCAGACGCTTTTTCCACAGCAAATAACACCCAATGACCGACAATAAAAACATGCCGACCCAACAGATAATCATCAATCTGTAGATAGGGAAAATAGCCTGCGTGCGGGGCCAATCTTGCTCTGGAAACTCTTCAAGCCCCTTGATTTCTGCATTGAAGTCGCCAAAAGAGAGAAAGCTCAATAACCCAGGCACTTCGACTGCATAATCAAGTCGTCTTTCTTTCACATTTGGTACACCGAAAATTGCAAGTGGGGCATTTCTCTCTGTTTTAAAACGTCCCTCTAAAGCAGCAAGCTTCATCGGCTGATGAGCAGCTACCATCTTAGCATTGCTATCTCCAGAAATGGCCATCAAGATGCAGGTGATAAGGGCAAAAGGGAGAGCTACCCGCAAAGAGGCATTTGCAAATTCTTGATGTCTTTTCTTCAAAAGATAGTAGCAAGAGATACTGATGACCAAAAATGCCCCAGCAAGCCAACATCCTAAAATCGAATGGATCAGTCGATCAGCCGATGAGGGGTTAAACACCATTTCCCAAAAATCGGTAATCACAGCTCTTGCTTTTAACCCCTCCCCTTCGATGACAAAACCAGCCGGTGTTTGCATCCAAGAATTGGCAACAACAATCCAAACAGCGCTAAAATGGGCCCCTAAGCAGACCATGACTGTGGCAAAAAAATGGAGCCCTTTACTGATCCGATTCCAACCAAATAATAATAGAGCTAAAAACCCAGATTCCAAGAAAAATGCAAAAACACCCTCTGCAGCTAACGCCGAACCAAAAACGTCGCCTACAAATCTTGAATAGGTGGCCCAATTTGTCCCAAATTCAAACTCCATGACAATTCCCGTAGCTACGCCTATGGCAAATGTCAGCGCAAAAATGCGCGTCCAATATTTGGTGATTTCTAGATAAAGTTTTTTCCCTGTCTTTAAATAAATGGCTTCATAAAAGACCATCAACAGACCCAGGCCTATGCTTAAAGGGGGATAGATGTAGTGAAACATGATTGTGAGGGCAAACTGCACACGTGCAAGGGTCTCAACATCCATCGAATCACTCCTTAAAAGGCTTCATTCATAGCCCTTCAACCCTATTTTTTACAATGCAAAGTACTAAAGACTTCGGGAAGTTACCCGAGTCTTTTAAGGATGAGTTCTGCCTCTTCTTCGTTGATGAGGACGAATTTATTGACGCTCTCTTCGTAGCAGTAGACATGTGCTTTAGCAATGTCAAACCACCAACCATGGATATGGAGAGATTTTTTTTCTAAACGTTCACGAACAAAAGGATAGCTTGCAATGTGTTCCATTTGTTGCAAAACATTGACTTGAGAAAGTTGATTTTCTTCAGAAAGTGAAGGATCGAGCGTAAAACCACTTTTGACTCTTTTCAGAGATTCTTTTCCGTATTGAAGCCAGTTGCCTAAGTGAGAGCCGCAGCTATCTTTCCCATCAATGAGAGCTTTCATTGCACCACATTCTGAGTGGCCACAGATCACTATATCGACAACGTTCAAATTAAGAAGAGAAAACTCAAGCGCGGCTGCAGCGCTTGTATCATGTAGCCCCTCTGATTGAGGGGGGATGAGATTTCCCACATTTCTGATGACAAAAAGATCGCCAGGATTGGTAGAAGCAAAGACATTAGGTACGACTCGACTGTCAGAACAGGCAATGAATAGAGTATCTGGCTTTTGTCCCAAAGCAAGCTTAGCAAAAAGGGCGCTCTTTTCATCCGTCAAATTTTTTCTAAACTCGAGAATCCCTTGTATCAGCTTCTTCATCCCTTAACGTCCAAATCTTTAAGTTAGGGATCTATTTTCGCATATTTAATTTTTTAACTCAAAAGCTATATGTCGTCTCTACAATAACAGTCAATTATCGGCGGTCGTGGAGTTTGTTCCAGAGGCGGAGACCAATGTGGGCCCAGTCGGCTACTTCATTAAGGGTGGCAGAAGCTTGGCTTTTGACTTTATCGCTAGAAAGTTTGTTGACAAGGGTAGAAAGGTTATCTTTCCAATCTTCTAGATTTCCTGAAGCTTTTTCCGCCGCTTCATGCCCTTTTTTATTCACATCTTTTAAGAACTTTTCGGCTTTCTCACGGATTTCGTCGTATTTATCCCCTAATTCTTGCCGAAGTTCAGCCCCAGACTCTGGAGCAAGAAGAAGGCCAGCAACTACACCAATAACGGCGCCTAATAATGTGCCTGCAACAATTGCCGTCACATTCGAATTAGACTCTTGGAAGTAGGATCTTGGCGACCGATCTCCACCACCTAAAAGCCAAGCCACTCCCCCAACTAAACTGCCAAGCAAAAGCCCTTTAACAAGATGATTTGATTCAAAAGAACGGCCCATCTACTTTCTCCTTAAAAATTTATCCCCTAATCGCAGCCCTAACATCAAAAGTGTTGCTAGTTCTGGATAGTAGTTACTTCCTTGATCGTCCAAATTGGATGCAGGACGGCTTAAAGTATTTGCTCTGAATTGATTGGCCTGTCTTTCACAAACATCGCCAAGTGAAGAGATAGCATGCATAAAAGAGTCGAGATTTTTGGATTTGCTTTGTATCTCTTTGAGAAGCTTATTCGTACGAATTAAAGTAATAATAATAAAGACAGCAAGTACTGCGAAAATAAACACTGCAATAGCAGCAGAAACTTCTAATGGCATAACGAACTCTCCTATTAACCGATAAATCTCATTAATTGTTTTAATTGTAAAATTAAAACTCGGAATAAAATAAAACTATAACCATCTGTCATAGGATCAGTTATTAAACGATTTTTTTCCTTGAAGAGAAGGAAGTTTTCCCACAAAATCGCTCGGAAATACGACACCCAATGGGGGGCTGTCCTATAGAGGCAACCGTAGCATGAAGTTTTGGACCTATATCGTTCCAGAGGTGGAGATCTTACTGATCGCTCTCTTCATCTATGTCCTACTTTCCATGTTTTGGAACACACGAGCTATGGACTTAGGGCTCGGATTGTTTGCCTTCTTTTTAGCCTATATTGTCTCTGGTTGGATGGGTTTAAAAGTCATCCACCGTCTGCTTGAAAGTGTGGGAGGTGTGGCAGCTATTGCTCTCTTGATCATTTTCCAGCCAGAAATGCGACTGGCCCTCTCGCGCCTTAGTCTAAAAGGGAGGGGTGCAAAAGATCTCTCAGAATTCGACAAGTTTTTGGATACCCTTTCTCAAGTTGTCTACAATCTAGCTGAAAAGCATGTAGGTGCTTTGATCGTTTTAGAAAACAATGATTCGTTGCAAGAATATGCTGTCAAATCTGTCTTGATCGACGCAAAATTTAGTGGTGAGCTTTTAGAGACAATTTTTGCGACAACCACTCCCCTACACGATGGCGGCGTCATCATCCGTGGCGATAGAATTTTAAGCGCAGCCACCATTTTGCCTCTCGCAGATGATCATTCTCAAGTAGCAAAATCGATGGGGACACGTCACAGAGCAGGCCTTGGGATTAGCCAATTGACCGATGCTTTGGTGATTGTTGTTTCTGAAGAGACAGGGAAAGTTTCGATTGCTCGAGATGGGATCATGACACGTAGCATCAAGCCAGACCGTTTCAAAGGGATCATCAAGAGTATCTTTACTGCTCCATTAGAGCCTCTTAAGGCGTTTAACCTTCTCGACAGGATTCGGGCATGGATAACTTAAAAGACACTCGCGAATCTTGGTGGCGCTACCGGTGGAAAGAAAAACTCATCGCGTTTGTTTCAGCTCTCATCATCTGGTTTTTTGTTAACCAAACGGTTGTCTCTACAAAGACGATCCCAAACATCCCAATACGGATCATGAATATCCCCCAAGATAAAGTGATCAGTGGACTTTTGCCAAATGGGGTCTATCAAAAAAGGGTGAAGCTCACACTCACTGGATCTCGACAAATTGTCGAAAATATCGAACCAGGTGATCTTGAAATTGTTTTAGATGCGACAACAGCCCCAGATGAATGGCCTGTTGAATTAAGCAAAAGAAACTTGATCAGTCTTAACCCCGATATTGACTTAGGGAGACACATCACAGAGGTCTCGCAACCAGACCTTGTGATCCATTTAAGTCATCTAGTCAGCGCAGATATTCCTGTCTTTATTGTTCCTCCTAAAGGGTCAGCTCCTCAAGGATATGGTCTTGTAGACATCACACCAAACGTTCTACACCAACAGATGACAGGCCCAGATGAAGAGATGAAAGACTTGGAAAGGAGTGGTGTTGCGCTTGAGTTTGACTTGAACCGTCTGACAAAAGAAGAACTCGACAAGCTGCCAAATAGTGGGGGCGAAGTTGTTTTTTCTGTCCCAGCGGGATGGAAAAAAGTGAAAGTGCCTTGGCTTAGCTCTGGAATGATCCCTCTTAACTCAAGCGATGCAGCCAAATTAGAGGTTCTTTTTGTTAAAGAAGAACCCATTCCGCTTGAAAATCCAATTCCGTTGGTTGTTTCATACCCTTATGGAACAACTCCACAACCGATTTTAGCAGGCCCGCTTGTTGAACAAAAAAATGGTCTTTCTTACTTGAATTTACCTCTACAAATTGAAGGGACAAGCCAAACTTTTGCCAAATTAGTAGCCCCCTACCTCACCATTGTGATTGAAGGTGGAGGTCCACAAGACAAAGAGCTTCTTTGGAACGTGGTTGTTTTAGCGTCAGAAGATCTTGAAAACAGATATGTTGATGGCTTTTTGTCTCATATGCAGATCCATGATTGGGGCAAGTCGGAAGTGGTTAAAAGATTAAAAGCCCACTTTAGAACTTACTTAGAAGCTCTTACTTTAAAAGGAAAAGATGGAAAGCCTTTAACGCTAGTTGTCTACTCCACACCGACTGGAATAGAGGTTTTATGAGCGTTGTTCTGTTAAAACCGGGCGCAAAACGGGGTGGTGGGCTAGAAAAAGCAACTAAGCTTATTGCAACGGCTTTTCAGAAAAGAGGTAAAACTGTCACTCTTCTCACTTCTGGAGAGGTTGAATCTCCTATAGAGGGAATTACCACTGAGTCAATCTCTCCCCTCTCCTCTTTTTCTCTCAAGAATTTGGTTGGGTTTGAATGGGCAGCTCAAAAATGGTTAAAAAAACATCCGTCTCCTGTTGTTTTTGGATTTGACCGTCATATGTTCCAGACCCATTTGAGAGCAGGAAATGGAGTTCATGCAGCTTTTTTAGATCGTCGCAAAAAGATGGAAGGTTTTTTTAAACGGCTCTCTTTTCAGCTAAATCCTTACCACCAACTTCTTCTTCGCGTAGAACAAAAAGGCTTTGAACATCCAGATTTGCAACGCCTTTTTGTGAATTCCGATATGGTGAAAAGAGAAATTCTTCACTATTACGACGTCAACCCTAAAAAAATCTCTCTTGTTCCTAACGGAATTGATTGGGAAGGACTTGCTACACCTTTCCAACAAGGATTTCATCAAGCCTCATCCCTTAAAAAGTGTTTTGGTCTCCCTGAAAGCCCTCTACAGATTTTATTTATAGGACATGGATTTCGACGAAAAGGGTTAAAAGAGCTGTTACAGGCTTTGGCGCTCTTAAAAAAAGAGGATTGGCATCTCTCTGTTGTAGGAAGAGACCGTGAAAAAGGGACTTATCTCCATCTCACCCACCAATTGGGCATCGAAGGGCGTGTCACTTTTTTTGGCGTGCAAAAAGATGCCACCCCGTTTTATCAGATGGCAGACCTTGTTGTTGTCCCTTCCCACTACGACCCTTTTGCAAATGTCACTTTAGAGGCTCTTGGAATGGGCGTCCCAGTGGTCTCATCAAAAGAAAATGGTGGCCACGAAATTTTGAAAGAACCGTACGGCTTTACTATCCCTTCGATGGGAGATCTTTCTTCTTTTGCTGAGACGTTAAAAACGGCCTTTAGCCACGGGAAAAAAAGTTATCAATTAGCCTCTCAAACACGTGCTTCTGTCGCCTGCTTCGACCTTCGCCACACAGTAGATCGTATCGTGGAGGAGACTTTAACCCATGCCCCATGATCGATTCTTCACCCCTCAAAACTTACATCATGGAGAAATCATCGAACTTGAAGACGAGGAAAGCTATCATCTACAAAAAGTGATGAGAAAACGGACTGGCGATCTTGTAGAAGTCGTTAATGGAAAAGGGCTTTTAGCTACAGCAAAAGTGCAAAATGCTGGATTTTTGGAAATCCAAAACGTCATTACACTCCCCTTACTTCCTCTACAACTTTCTTTGGCTTTAGCTTTAACAATGCCATCTCATTTAGAATGGGCTATTGAAAAAGGGACCGAAATTGGTGTAGCTCATTTTATCCTTTTCCCAGGAGATAAAAGCCAAAAAAGTGATTTAAGTGCTAATCAAAAGACCCGTTTAGCAAAAATCACCATTGCAGCCATGAAACAGTCTGGAAGAGGCACATTGCCAACTATCGAGATGCTTCCCGAAATAAGGAAATGGACACCTTTTTCAGACCCTCTTTTTTTTGGAGACATTGGAACAGACGAAATGAAAACTCCTCCTAAAGAGGGGCGATTGATTTTTGCTATTGGCCCCGAAGGGGGATGGAGCGAACAAGAAAGAGTCACTTTAAAAGCTCTTGGTGGAAACCCTTTTTCTTTAAACCCAAATATTTTGCGCGCAGAAACTGCTGCTGTAGTTGCCGCCGCCCTTCTTTTACATTAATATTATCGTTATGAAACAACATCCTCATACCCACACAAAAATCATCTGCACCATGGGTCCTAGTGTTAGGGACTATAACCAGATCTTAAGATTGATCGATGCGGGTATGAATGTGGCCCGCCTCAATTTTAGCCATGGCACACATGCCGAGCATAAAGAGACCATCGATAACCTGAAAAAAGCACGGCAAGAAAAAGGGGTTCCTCTTGCTATCTTACTGGATACTAAAGGACCAGAAGTTCGTCTTGGAAAAATGGAAGGGGGCAAAATCCAGTTAACCGAAGGACAAATTTGGAAGCTGACGCGTGATGAAGTTGTAGGGAATGCTGAAAGAGCCTCGTTAATTCCTGGCTCTGTCATTGAAAATATTCCAGTAGGAGCTCGTGTCTTATTTGATAACGGTTACCTTGCCTCTGAAGTAGTTGAGAAAGGAGATGGGTGGCTCTCTGTTAGATTAGAACTTGGCGCCTCCCTCTCTTCAGGAAAAGGGGTGAATGTCCCTGGTGTCTCTCTTAAATTGCCCGCTGTCACAGAAAGAGATATTGAAGATATCCGTTTTGGTTGCCAACAAGATGTCGATGTGATTGCAGCCTCTTTCATCCGTTCTGCTGATCATGTGATCCGGATCCGTAAATTATTAGAAGAAGAAAAAAAAGGTGATACCCTCATAATCGCCAAAATTGAAAACCAAGAGGGTATTGATAATTTCGACAGCATCTTAGAAGTAGCTGACGGTATCATGATTGCCCGGGGAGATTTAGGAGTTGAAGTACCTCCTTCAAAAGTGCCCCGTTTTCAAAAAATGATGATTCGGAAATGTTACATGGCCGGCAAGCCTGTTGTTACCGCTACGCAGATGCTGGAAACAATGATTGATAATAGCCGTCCAACACGCGCAGAAACATCTGACGTTGCAAACGCTATTTACGATAGCACAAGTGCTGTGATGCTTTCAGGGGAAACTGCTGTTGGCAAATACCCTATCAAAACTGTGCAAGCCATGCGCGAAATCATTGCAGAGGCAGAATCAGACTTTGATTTCAGAACATTTTTTGATCAACACTCTAAACTTGTCTTCCCAGATATCCCTTCTGCTGTCACGTTAGCCACTGTTAATACAGCTTATAGCTCTGGGGCAAAGGCTATTTTTGCCTTCACTTTCTCTGGCACTGCTGCAAGACTTGTTTCTCGCCTGCGTCCTAAAATGCCTATTTTGGCCATCACTCCTAACATCAAAACTTATCATCAGCTGGCTATCAATTGGGGCGTTATCCCCGTTGTCCGTTCAGCGACCACATTAAGAGAAGCTTTTAATGAGGCATGTGAGTCGGCAAAGAGCTTAGGACTTGCAAATGATGGAGATCTGATTGTAGTAACGGCTGGTCGTCCCTTTGGTTTTTCAGGAACAACCAATACCATGCTAGTTGAACATGTGGGTGCAGAGCGATGGACCGATCATCAACATTAATAGACTAACCAATCTTTCCAAAAAGAGAGCATCGGGATAGATTTAATGCACCTTCCACTTTAGCTTTGCCTAATGAAACTGCTGAGCGGAGGATGCCTAATTCTTGAGGAGTTGCTTCTCTAAATGAAAAATGGCTAACGTTGTCCGTGTTTTTTTGAATGAACTTCCATTTCAGCTGCAGCATCTGATCTGAAACTGGAAACTTTGTATTCACTATAGAATGGAGATCAAGAGTTATAATTATATTGCCATCCGCTACATTTAACGCAGAACTGCCAACTACAGCAAATGTGTCCATTGCAACTGAGTTAACAACAAATTCATTTCCCCTAGAAAAGTCAATGTGAGGACGAAAAGCTATAACCTGACCGGTTAAATATTTAAGGTCTCCTATAGTACTAACTGGAACAACTGTTACAGCTCTAACAGGTTGTGTCATATTTCTCCGAAATAAAAATTAAACTTTTTTATTTTACTATAAAAATAATTTTAATTCAATAAATTTTACCAATATTAAGCGATTGAAAGAGAAATCAAACTCTTTTAGAAAGGAATTAATAGAGGTATTAGATGCTACTTTCTTTCTTTCTAACCTTTTTCCTTGAAATTGTGACTGTTACAGCCACTTGGAATCCAGGGATTTGCAACCAAGGTTGCGAGGCTTTGCTGGCTAAATCTCTCTATAACAATATGGCTATCCAAAACATAGAAATGACACGGGGAAGAGTTGTTATGTTTTGGAGACCTAACGCCCCTTTTAGCTACCAAGCTTTAAAAAGAAACTTTCAAGCCGTTGGTGTCGGCCTTAATTTAACACCTTTTGAATTGAGAGTACGGGGCACAGTCGATGTGATTGGACGGAGTGTGATTTTGACCTCTATTGGTGATAATACACGTTTTGGACTCTTCAGCCTCCCCCCTCAAAGTTCTACCCTCTATGTCTCAAGAGGCACGCTCTATAACAAAGAAATCCAAGGGGAACTGCTAGATCAATTGAGATGGGCTCAGAGAAACCAACAGATCGTTGAAATTATTGGGGGTCTTTATCTCCCTGAATCCCCACCCTACAAATTAGAGATTCATAAAATCTCTTACCCCAACGCAAATAGATAACTTGGTTATTTATCAAAAATAATAATAAAACAACTTACTAAAATGACTATGATAATATAACTTGCAATTGCTTTTTCAGTGGGGAAAGATGAAGGTTTGCAGTATGCCAAATAGTATCCACATCAACACCAAAATACTCATGGATGAGAACATTCCTCATACCACCCATCTGTTCCCAAGGAATCATGGGATGAGATTTTCGAATATCTAATGGTATGTTTTTGCTCGCTTCTCCAATAATTTCAAAATTTCGAACGACAGCATCAATAATGAGCTCATTTTGTTTGAATTGATCTAGTGTCAGATCTGCGAGATAATTTTCAATTTTTTGTATAGAAGCAAGAATGTCTTGAATGCGAAATTTCCAATCCCTAGAAGACAAGCTTGGCCTCCTTAAGAATTCGATCTTTAAGTGCCGGATGTAAGGCATTTTTGGTAACTAAATCGACATCGCACTGAAGAATTTCTTCAAGATAATCTTTCAAACCTATGAAAACAAAGAGTCCTTTTTTGGAATCAAAATCAATAAGAATATCCACATCACTTTTTGGAGTGTGTTCATTTCGGACTGTCGAACCAAAGACAGAAAGGCTTTGAACCCCTTTTTTGGTTAAGTCATCTTTATGATCCTGCAGAATCTTCTTACATTGATTAAGTTGCATATGGTCATTTTAAGGGAATTTAGCAATTGATGCGAGAGTCTCTTATTTCAGCAACGTAACATTTATTACCGATTTTTGGAATACGAGAGCGCTTGCAATGAGTTGTTTAATTATGAAGAAAATTTCTGCTGAAGTCCTTTTGTGATATACTTTTTGGGATGGAACGGCCGCTGATTTTAAAAAATGTGAAGGTACACAACCTGAAAGGGGTAGATCTTGAGCTCCCTTCAGGAGAATTGATTGTCTTTACGGGCGTTTCGGGCTCTGGAAAGTCTTCACTTGCGTTCGATACCATCTACGTTGAAGGGCAGCGACGGTATGTCGAATCGCTCTCAGCTCAAGCCAGAAGAGAATTAGGAGAATTTCCAAAACCCGATCTCGATTTTGCAAGTGGGATGACTCCGACAATCTCCATTGAGCAAAAGACCAAAACCTTAAATCCACGCTCGACAGTTGGCACTCTAACCGAAATTTATGACTACTTAAGAGTGCTTTATTCCAAAGTAGGAACTCCCTACTGCCCAGTTTCAGGAAAGCCTTTAAAAGCTCAGAGCCGCGACCAGATCATCCATGCTTTGCAATCAAAAGAAAGTGGAGAAATGGTCACACTTTTTGCCCCTCTTTACAGAGGGAAAAAAGGTGAGCTGAAAGATGAGCTCGATTTCCTCAAAAAGAAGGGCTTTTTGCGTGTTCAAATCGATGGACACCTCCATCATTTAGATGACCCGATTGCTTTAGATCCTAAAAAATCTCACGACTTAGATCTTGTCATCGACCGGATCACCCTCTCTAAAGAGAACAGAGGACGGATCGGTGAAGCTGTTACAACAGCTTTAGAATGGGGAAAAGGGATGCTTTTGGTAGACAAAGAGCTCTATTCTCTCTCAGCCTATTCTGAAGAGGCTGAAACATCTTATCCTCCTCTCGACCCACAAGACTTTTCGTTCAATAGTCCTAAAGGGATGTGCTCAACGTGCGCAGGTTTAGGATATGTCCAAGAGTTTGATATCGACAAAGTGATCGACCCAGAAAAATCGATCAATGAAGACTGTTGCGAAGTTGCAAGTTCAGCCACAACTGTCCGTTTTGGAAATATCTATCGTCACCTTGGAGATACCTACGGCTTTTCTTTGGATACACCTTGGAAAAAGTTAAGTGAACAGGCCAAAAAAGTCTTCCTCTATGGAACAGGGAAAAAATGGCACAGAGTCATTTTTGTTCACCCCGATACAGGGGCCGAATGGGTTGACCATATCCGTTGGGATGGGGTTTTTGCGGAAGCCAAAAGACGTTATGCAGAGGCCAAAAGCGATTTTTATCGTCAAAGAGTCGAAACATTATTAACAGAGATGGTCTGTCCAACTTGTTCCGGATCAAGACTTCAGCCCTATCCTGCAGCTTGTCGTTTTCATAACCTCACCCTCTTTGAATTGGTCGATGGATCTATTGAAGAGGCGCTTCAATTTTTTTCTAAGCTAAAACTTTCCAAAGAAGAGAAAGAAATTGCAGGAGAAATTGTAAAAGAGATCCATGAAAGATTGACTTTCCTTGTCCGAGTTGGATTGGGTTATCTTTCATTAAACCGCGGTGCTCCTACACTTTCTGGTGGAGAGGGACAAAGGGTCCGTTTGGCCTCTCAAATTGGGGCTGGCCTTGTTGGAGTCACTTATATCCTCGATGAGCCTTCTATCGGTCTTCACCCTAAAGACAATAGTGCCTTAGTTGAAACCTTGAAAAAGCTTCGAGGCAGAGGCAACAGAGTCATTGTTGTTGAACATGACGAAGAGACCATTCTGGCTGCCGATCGTGTTGTCGATGTTGGGCCTGGCCCTGGCGTCCTTGGAGGAACTGTTCTCGTCAATGGACCCATCAGCGACCTAATCGCTTGCAAAGAGTCTGTAACAGGGGCGTTTTTCAGAGGCGATCGCAAAATTCCTCTCCCTAAAAAACGGCGAAAAGGGAAAAAAGGGGAGATTCAAATTGTCGGTGCAACACATCACAATTTGAAAAAAGTGAAGGCCACCTTCCCTCTTGGCCGATTTATCGCTGTCACAGGTGTCTCTGGATCTGGTAAATCTTCCCTTTTATTGGAGACTCTTTTCCCTGCCCTTTCAAATACGGTCCAAAAAAGTAATCTCCCTATCGGAAAGTTTGAAAAAATCAAAGGGCTTGAGCTTGTCGATAAAGTGATTGGCATTGACCAAACACCTATCGGCCGTAATCCTCGCTCAAACCCAGCAACTTACATTAAGCTGTTCGACCTTATCCGTGATCTTTTTGCAAAGCTTCCTGACGCCAGAGTGAAAGGGTTCGATAAAGGCCGTTTTAGCTTCAATGTCAAAGAGGGATCGTGCCCTGGTTGCCATGGAATGGGGATGATCCGTGTCGATATGGATTTTCTAGAAGAGGCTTGGGTCGAATGCCCGACTTGCCAAGGCGAACGTTTTGACGCAGATACTTTAGCGATCAAATACAAAGGAAAATCGATCTCAGACATCCTCAATGCTGAAGTGAGAGAGCTGATCCCTTTCTTTGAAAATCACAAAGATATCCACCACCGCCTTCAAGCATTAAAAGAGGTGGGATTGGATTATTTAAGACTTGGTCAACCTTCCCCTACTCTCTCTGGAGGAGAAGCTCAGCGGGTTAAATTAGCCAAAGAACTCCTCCGTCCTTCAACAGGTCATACCCTCTATGTTTTGGACGAACCCACCACAGGCCTTCACCTTGCAGATGTTGATAGGTTGCTAAAAGTTCTTCACCGTTTAGTAGATGAAGGCAATACCATTGTCATCATCGAACACAATATGGAAGTGGTTAAAACAGCAGATTGGATATTGGAGCTTGGACCTTTAGGTGGGAACAAAGGGGGCGAGATCATTGCTGAAGGGACACCAGAAGAGATTGCTAAAAAGAAAACAGCTACTGGTATTGCTCTTATACCTCTTTTAAAGGGTGATCCCTATCCTCTCCCCTCCCCTCTTCCAAAAGAGACGCAAGTAGGTGAAGATTTCATTTCGATTAAAAAAGCGGAACAGAACAATCTAAAAGGGATAGACCTCAAAATCCCAAGAGATAAGATTACTATTTTCACAGGACCATCAGGCTCTGGAAAAAGCTCTCTTGCGCATGAGACCCTTTTTGCGGAAGGTCAACGCCGTTACACTGAATCCCTCTCTCCTTATGCTCGGCAGTTTGTCACCCAGATGGCAAAGCCAAAAGTAGAATCGATTGAAGGGCTCTCTCCAGCTATTGCTATCGAACAAAAAGCCAATAGCGGAAACCTCCGGAGTACGATTGGGACCATGACGGAGATCCACGATCTTTTACGTGTTCTCTATGCAAAGCTCGGCATCCCTTATAACCCAAAAACGGGCAACAAATTAGAAGAGATCCGTCCTACGACACTGCTTAAAGCGTTAACCGAAGAATTAGAAGAAGGGACAAAGGTTTTTGTTTTAGCCCCTTTGACCCTACGACGTGGAGAAGATTTTGCCACTTTCTTGAAGGGATGGCAGATGGGAGGTTATCAACGGATCTATCTGAACAAAGCCTTTTATCACCTAGATGACCCAGATCTTCCCATTGAGAAAATCCCTTTCGATCCGAAAGAGAAAAATGATCTTTATCTTGTCATCGACCGTTTATCTTATAACAAAGAAGATAGTAGCCAACTTTTAGAGGCTATTGAAAATAGCTCTAAAGTAGGTAAAAAGCGAGTGTCGCTTCTTATTGATGATAGGGTCATCACCTACTTCCTGGATTTTGCAGATAAAGAGACAGGCGAAACATTCCCTCCTATTACACCTAAATCTTTTGCCTTTAACTTGCCTGAAGGTTATTGCCCAACCTGCTCAGGAACAGGTGAAGATGTTGGGGCAGATCTTTTACACAGAGAAGAGCTTCTACCTTTAACAATGAAGCAATTGTTTGATCTTTTCTTTGGAACGGTGGGTAGACCTCTTCTGCAAGCCATTGGAATCAGTCCAACAAAAACTTTGGAGGATTTGAGCTTAAAAGAGGCTCAATTCTTAACTAAAGGGGACCCAAAACCTATCTCTTTGAAAAAAGGTGGCCAGTTTATCTGGCGTGGTTTGGAAAAAGGGCTAGAGATGATTGCAAGAGTCGGCCCAAAAGAGAGCAAAGAGATTTTGGCTCCGCTCATGAAGCATCACACCTGCTCAACATGTCATGGAAGTCGCTTGAACCCCATTTCTCGCGCTGTTCAATTAGATGGAAAAACATTGCCAGAAATTTCGGCTATGCCGCTAGATCAGCTACCAGATTTCTTCAAAACAATTAACCCTCCTCATAAGTATCTCGAAGAGGTTTTAGAGACTTTGCAGAAAAAACTTCGCTTCTTGGAAGAGATTGGTGTTGGCTATTTAAGCCTCGACAGGACTTCAACAACCTTGAGTGGTGGAGAGGTACAACGGGTAAGGCTTGCAAGACAATTAGGCAGCGGTCTTACAGGTGTTCTTTATGTCTTGGATGAACCGACAACTGGCTTACATCCAAGTGATGTCACACGGTTGAATCAAACTCTTGTCCGTCTGAAAGAAGAGGGCAATACTCTTGTCGTTGTAGAACACGATCCATTGACAATGGCCATTGGTGATCATCTTGTTGATTTTGGCCCTAAAGGCGGTCAAGAGGGGGGAAAAATCATGGCAGAAGGAAGTTTTTCCCATATTGTTGGCCATTCCCATTCTGAAACAGGGCTCTATCTGTCAGGTAAAAAGCAACTACACCGCCCTGCAAAGAGGAAAAAAGGGAAATCGACCTTCTCTTTGAAAGATGGATCGCTTTATAACTTGAAAAAAGTGGCGCTTGATCTACCTCATGAAGCTTTTACAGTGATCACAGGGGTTTCTGGTTCAGGAAAATCGACCCTCCTCCACTCTTTGCTTGGCCCTCTTGCCACAGAAGCCGTTAAAAGAGATGGCTCATTTGAAACTCCTTTCGGGAAATTATCCGGAGCAACTTGGGATCAAGTTGTTCTATTGGACCAAAATCCTGTTGGGATGACCTCTCGTTCGGATGTGGGAACTTATTCTGATGTTTTACCAAAGATCAGAACTTTCTTTGCACGCTTACCAGATGCAGAAATTCGAGGATTACAGCCACGCCATTTCAGTACAAACCATCTAAAAGGGATGTGTTCCAATTGCTTTGGATTAGGCTATAAAAAGGTCGATCTCCTCTTTTTACCAAGCGTTAGAGTGCCATGCGAAGTATGTAAAGGGAAACGGCTCAATCCTGTCAGCTTAGAAGTGCAGTACAAAGGGCTCGATTTTGGGGAGATCTTAAACTTAACAGTTGCAGAAGCTGTGCAGGTTTTTGAGGTCCATAAGCCCATTAAAAAGAGCCTTGATCTCTTGATAGAGGTAGGGCTTGACTATGTGAAATTAGGCCAAGAGATGCAAAGCCTTTCTCTTGGAGAATCGCAAAGGATCAAACTAGCTAGAGAAATTGCAAAAGGTGGTCGCTCTAAAACTCTCTTTTTATTAGATGAACCGACACTTGGCCTCCACTTCTCTGATGTTGAAAAGCTGTTGCATCTTCTGCATCGATTGGTCGACCAGGGGCACACTGTTGTGGTTATTGAACATCATGTTGGTGTGATTGAGTCTGCTGATTGGGTAGTAGAAATGGGACCTGGAGCTGGTGTCCATGGGGGTCAAGTGGTAGTAACCGGCACTCCAGAAACTATTGCTAAATCAAAACGGAGTATGACCGCCCCGTTTCTTCATCAAGATATGAAATAGGTTAAGGGGTGTTTCAACACCCCTTTTTCAGCTTTAGAGAATGACGCAACAGCCAGTCTCCTGATCGTCTACAAGATGCATTTTTTTTCCATCAAGATCGGTCATAAGCCCAGTAAACATACCTGTATCATCCCAAGTTCCATCATATTTAATTTTATCAACTGTGACATATACCCCTGTACGTTTTTTACCATTAGAATGGTAGGTACCACTAAAAGAAGAATTATCTTCTTTATAGGTAGTGACACCTTCCACAAAAAGGTCGTCGTTCCAAGTACCAGAGCAGATTTTTTCTGGTGTTTCAAAAACACCATCCTTACCATGTCTCTTTCCGGACATAAAAGGGCCTTGGTAAAATTTTTCAGGGGTTTGGCTTAAAAAATATTCACCATTTCCAGCTGATTTAAATCCATCATCGTATACTTTTAATCCCTGACCTTCAGGTAGATATAAATCGACGCCACCTTCATTCGGAATGATCTTAACTTGCCCCCAATAATGGGTAAACTGTGTTAAGGGAAAGTAAGGTTGTTTTGCAAATGCCTGCACAGGGTTCACTTTTTGACTTGATGAAACAACAGGAGCAATTTCCTCATTATTTGTAGAATTTATAGAAAAATACGAAGGTGGAGGCCCCTGAGGATCTTGAGATCCATAAACATAGTGATGATGATTATCGCCTAAAAGGGGAGTAAGTGTAGAAGAAGACATATTTTCCTAAAATGAAATGAACATGTTTTTATTAAGCTCTAAACAGGAATTGCTCTAGAGCGGGTCGGCAGTGTAGCAAGAGAAAAAGAAATAGAGCAACAGCTTCATTTCACCCCTATTCACCTTGGAAAAAATGGGCCGACACAGGTAAAATGGTGGGGTATTTTTTTTAGAGATGAAAAAAGGGTTTTACCTCAAAGGGGTAGCTCTCACCGACGTCGGGAATGTCCGAAAAAGGAATGAGGATGCCTTTGCTGAGTGCCCAAACGAGCAGCTGTTTGTCCTAGCAGATGGGATGGGCGGCCACCGGGGGGGGGATGTCGCCTCCCGAGCTTGTGTTCATGGGTTTTGCGCCATCGTTAAAGATGCCATTGAGCATCCGGTCGCTCCACCCTCTCCGGAAAGTGCCTGTAGAATTGTCTCGGTTGCCATCGAGGAGATCAACAGGATCATCTACCGAATGGGGCAGCAAGATCATCTCTTAAAAGGAATGGGGACTACCCTCTGTGCCCTTTTGGCCTTTGGGGAATTTGCCGTATATGCCCATGTTGGAGATAGCCGCATCTACCTTTTTAAGGATGGCCATCTTGAACAACTGACCGAAGACCACTCTTTAATCCGCGAACTCGTTGAAATGGGGCAAATCTCTAAAGAAGAGGCTATCGGCTCCCCTTATAAAAATGTTTTAACAAGAGCAGTTGGGACTGAACCAACCGTAGAACCCTCAGTCCGTTACCTTTATCTTAAAGGCGGAGAAAGATTTCTCCTCTGTTCAGATGGTTTAACGGAGCATGTGACTCAAGAAGAGATTGGTTCCTTGCTCGGCAGTAAAAAAACACGAGAAGAGGTGGCAAAGACTCTCCTTCAAATGGCAATTGCAAGGGGGGGGCATGACAATATCACCCTTCTTTTGCTAGAAGTTGAATAAGATGTACTTTGATAATAACGCCACTACCCCCCTACACCCAGAAGTAGTTGCTTCTATGCAAGCGGCTTACACGATTTTTGGGAACCCTTCAAGCATTCATGCTGAAGGGCAAAAAGCTCGCACCGAGCTTATTCAAGCAAGAAGAACCATTGCGACCTACCTCGGTGTCCAACCCCAAGAAATTTTCTTCACTTCAGGTGGGACTGAAGGATTAAATTCTTTGATCTTAGGGCTTCAGCCAGGGAAAAAAGGGCACATCATCACCTCAAGCCTTGAACATACTGCTGTTCTTTATCCTGCCCAAGCTCGTCCAGATTGCGAAGTGACTTTGATCAAAGGGTGCGAAAGAGGCGCGGTTTCCGTTGAACAGGTTGAACAAGCTATTACATCTGACACTGTTCTTATCGTGTTGATGGCTGTTAACAACGAAACTGGCGTCAAAACACCTTGGCGAGAAATTGCGGCTCTTGCTGAACAGAAAAATATCCCTTTTATTTTGGATGGCGTCGCCCTCCTTGGTAAAGAAGAGATCGCCCCCATTCCACGCGGCGTCACTGCCATCTCTTTTTCAGCTCATAAAATCCACGGCCCAAAAGGGGTTGGATTTTTCTTCCTCCGAGCAGGCACCCCTTTCTCTCCCCTCATCCGGGGCGGTGGACAGGAGGCTCAAAAACGGGGTGGTACTGAAAACTTACAAGGGATCATTGGGTTAAAAAAAGCGATTGAAATGCTTAAAAATTCACCCTTTGAACATCTGAAAAAATTGAGAGATACCTTTGAAGAAAAACTTCAAGAAGCTATCCCTCTTTTCCATGTGAATGGATCGGGAGATAGAATTTGTAACGTCTCTAATATTGCTTTTGATGGCATTGACGGGGAATCACTTCTTTTTAATCTGGATTTGTTAGGGATACAAGCAAGCCATGGCTCTGCCTGTTCTTCTGGATCATTAGAGCCTTCTCGTGTGCTTCTATCTATGGGTTATCCACTTCCTCGCGCACGTGCATCGATCCGTTTTTCTTTCTCCCGCTTTAACACTCTTGAGGAGATAGATAAGTTGGTAGCTGCTCTTAAAGTCGAAGTTCAGAAACTAACTCACCATCACGCCCACTAAAACAATAATGAATTGAAACCAAGAAACGAAGACGCAAAGGAAAATTCTTTGTGTTTCAGCTATTCAATGAGATTTCTTTCAATGTCAACCTTTGATCACAAGTGAGGGGCGGAGGCGGACAACAGCTTTTGCAAGACGAGCTTCCTCAACCGCTTCAATGACTGTTGTCACATCTTTGTAAGCATCAGGCATCTCTTCACAAATGGTGCGTGGAGAGGTAGCTTTAACAATGACCCCTTGGCTTTTCATATAAGCTACAGGGTCTTTTCCTCCCCACTTTTTCATCGATTGAATGCGACTTAAATGGCGCCCTGCTCCATGGCAACAGCTGGCAAACGTTAAAGGGTGACCAAGGCCTGCTAATAAATAGCTGGCTCTTCCCATATCTCCAGGGACAATGACCGGTTGACCTGTCTTTTGAAACGCACTAGCCAATTCAGGATGTCCAGGCCCAAAAGCCCGTGTCGCCCCTTTGCGATGGACTAAAAGATCTCTGCCCCCATGATTTTCAATTTTAGCAATGTTATGGCAGACATCGTAGATCATCCGAAGCTCTTTTGGGGCAATACCCAGCGCTTTATGAAAGGCTTTTCTTGCTCGATGGAGAATCCGTTGACGGTTATTGAAAGCAAAGTTTGCAGCAGCTGCCATGGAGGCAAAATACATTTGTCCATCTTGGCTTCTAAATGGGGCTGCAACAAGTTGCGGATCTTTTAACCCTTTCTGATATCCCTTTTTCATGTACTTATCGAGAGTATCTTGACAAATCTGATGACCAAAACCCCGAGATCCAGAGTGAATTAAAAGAGATGTCATCCCTTTTTTGATACCCCATGCTTTGGCAATCTCTTCACTAAAAACCTCTTCAACGATGCCCACTTCAACAAAATGGTTACCAGAACCAATCGACCCTAATTGATCTCTTCCTCGATTTTTTGCTTCATTAGATACATGAGAAAGATTTGCCCCATCAATTTTTCCATAACTTTCTGTCGCCTCTAAATCTTCCGGATAGGCCTCTCCATGTTCTAAAGAGAATTTGGCTCCTTCAATGCATAATCTTTCGTAATCCCGGTCGGAAATCTCCCCTCTTTTTCCACTACCACGCCCAACACCAGAGGGGATCTCCTCATATAAAGCAGTGACAAGCCGTTCTCTCTCTTTTTCCTCAATTTTTCTGTCTAATACAGCCAGGCGGACACCACAATTGATGTCATAGCCAACACCACCCGGACTGATCACCCCGTGTTCAAGATCAAAGGCAGCAACACCACCAATAGGGAAACCATATCCCCAATGGATATCTGGCATCGCTAAGCTATGGCCTACAATTCCGGGTAAAGTGGCGACATTTTTAAGCTGCTCAATGGGCTTTGAGAGATCTTCTTGTAAAATTTTATGAGAGGCAACTAAGAGAGCGGGAACCAACATATCCCCTTCTCTTGGATAAGTAACAAATCCTTTTTCAGACATCAACAATCATCTCCCATTCCAAAAGTTGCCCTTTTTCTTCCACAAAGCCTGCATGAGAGACCGCTTTGAGCGGAGACCCTTCTTCGATATCCAAAAGATAAAGGAGTTTATTTAGAGAAGTGACAACTTCATCCAAAGAATTTGGGATATAGCCATGGATCCATTTGCATAAGGTAGGAGCACGGAAAGAAAGAGCTAAGGCAGCATGAAGATAGAGGTCTTTCACATGTCGACCTTTCACTTTGAAAGCGATGTCGGCTGTATGAGGAATTTCTTCAAAAGGGGCTTCTAGAAGAATAGATTGAACTTTTTCGTACTGCAAATGACCAATCGTATGAAAAAGATGAAACCCTTTGAGATAAAAAGGAAACGGTTTGAACGCTTTTTCCCACATCTCCTCTTGTCCAGTTGTGCGAGAGATTGTGATATGGGGTAAAGGGGGTTCTTTCAAAGGTTCAAAAAATGAGGGGGCATAAGCTACAACATGTTTTAAAAAGAGAACGCCATCGACAACTCCTCCTGGAGCAATTAAAAAAGGGGGCTTTTCAATTTTCTCTTCAAATTTTTTAGAACCGAAAAATTGTGTGGTGATATGTCGAGACTCGATAGGTAAAATCTCTCCCGTAGGAAGATCTTCAGGCCATGGAGCCTCAACACTATAGCCTAAAAACCAGCTCAAGGTTTTTTGGCCTCATCAAAACGTTTTTGAGCTAAATCCCAGTTGATGTTTTTGAAAAAAGCATCAATATACTGTGCTCGATCAAGTCCATATTGGGTGATATAGGCATGTTCAAAAACATCCATCACTAAAATGGGTGCTCCTCCAGCCAAATGCCCTAAATCGTGTTCGTTAATCCACGTATTGATCAGACGGCCTGTCTCTTTATCTAAATAGAGAATGGACCAACCTATTCCACGGATTAGACCTGTTGCTTTGAAGTCATCTGCCCATTTATCAAATGAACCAAATTCTTTCTCAATGGCTTGTCCAAGGGTTGTGGTTGAATCATATTTTGATTGACCACCCATATTGTCAAAATAGAATTCATGGAGTCTCATTCCATCCCATTCCCATCCCAACATCCTTTTGAGACCTGCATACTCAGGAGTTCTGAGTTTGCCATCTTTTTCCATCTGAGTGAGAGTGGACAATATCTTATTGGCGTTGGCTACATACCCTTGGTAAAGCTTAAAGTGCATCTTCAGCACATTATCATCGATACCTGGAAGCTGGCCTACCAAATGGTCATAGGATTTTGCAACATATTCACCTGAAAGTAGGGTGACAGAGCAAAACAAGGCAAATAAAAACCTCTTCATGAGAGACTCCTTTATCAAGCTTCCATTTATACCGTCTTAATCCTCTCTTTGCCAAGAAGAGTTCCAATAGAATGAGGAGGACGGGTTATGAAACATAATACATGGATAGTCGTCACCAACAAGGAAAAAGCAAAGATCTATAAAATTGTAAAAGTCGGTAAGTTTGAAGAAGTTGCAACATTATCCCACCCTGACATGGGGAAAAAGGGCATTGATTACCAAGAAGATAGATTAGGCAGAACTTACGATAGAGTGGGTGTCGGGCGACATGCCATGGAGCCAGAGACTACGATTGAAGACAAAAAATGCATCGCTTTTTCACGTCTTCTCTACGATTTTCTTAAAGCCTCTTATGAACGGGGTGATTTTGAGCACATCTACTTAGTCTCAGAAGCCCGCTTCTTAGGTTATTTGCGTAATTTCTGGAAGAAAGACCTGCTCGACACTCTTGAAGAGACAATTAACAAAGACCTTGTCGACAAAAAGCCAGAAGATGTGTGGGAACATTTAGAAATTACGGTCTAAAATACAACCAGATCCCTTAAAAGTTTAAATGCACTTTTCGGGATCTGGTTGATTTTCAATTATTGTAAATGTCTCATTTATAATATGAACCACATAGAGCACAGAGGACACAGAGAGAAATTTTTGCGACTCCTCTGTGCTCTATGTGGTTAGATATTTAAAATTCATTTGCTTGCATCAGCAACGTCAATTAAAACTAACATTGTAGAGAACAATTTTGATGACTTTAAGTTAAGGCAGTTACTAAAAATCGACCGGGGTTTTTACTGTTTCGTTAAAAGTATTTGTGAGAATGTTAACGGTGACTGCGAGTATGATTTCTCCAATTTCCTGATCAGAAACTCCTGCTTTTTTTAAAGCATTGATCTCTTCATCGCTTACTTGCCCTCTTTTCTCTGCTAATAGCTTTGAAAATTTCAGGATCGCATCTGTTTTTTTATCGGCGTCATTACCAGCTCTTGCCTTTTCGATCTCCTCTAAAGGAACACCAAATGATTTTAATCCAGCTGTATGAGCTGCTTGGCAATAGCTGCAGTGATTAGAATCTGCTACCGCAACTGCTATTTTCTCTTGTAATTTTGGTGACAAACTAGACTTACTTGCAATCTCACCAAGTGTCAAAAACCCTTTTAAAAGCTGAGGAGAACGGGCCATGAATTGGAATACATTTGGCACCTTTCCAAACTTTTTCTTAATCGCTGCAAACAGCTCTTTAACCTCTCCAGTGGCCTGTTCTTCTGATACCTTTTCAATCCGTGGCATTGAATGCTCCTACGTTAAAAAATGTCTTTATTTCATTCAAAAGAATTAATTGCAAAGACGAAAAAGTCATGTTGGCTAAATGGACTAATTTAGGTATGTTGAAGCTTTAAACTTATAAAAAGGAGACATCCGTGAGCTTAAAAATAGACAGAGAAGAAACTCTTCATGCTTTCTTCGATGATTTAGCAACTAAACATCAAATCAAACAAACTGTTGCTTTTGCCGATGTGCGTTCTTATGAGGGTTATAACATAGGTTATCTCCGCTTAGATGATATAGATGACGATTCTATCCAACTCATTGCATCTCTCATTACCCAGTTACCTATTTGTCTATTTTTCGAACTCAATAACACGGAAATCTCGGATAGAGGAGCTGAATTTCTTGCCCTTCTCTTCAAAAACAAGATGTATTCAGTCTTATCCCTTTCAAAAAGCCCAAATATTACAGAGAAAGGGGTAAAAATTCTGGAAGAGGCTACTAAAGTAAATAATACTTTTGCCCTTGTCTTCGAAGAACATGGCCACAGCTTAGAAGCTGCAACCCAAAAAGTCCGTTCTTGGATTCTTCCTCAAGAATCTGAAGATAGCTCTGAAGAAACACCTCCTTCTGTACATCAAAATGTTGAAGATAGTACTGCAGAAATAGCTTTTTCTGTTGTCGATGAAAAGCCTGAAAGCATTCCTGAAGAAGCACTTCCTTCAGACCAAATCTCTGAAGATCTTCTTCCTGTCGATCAAAAGCCTGAAGATAGCTCCAAAGAAATATTGCTTTCGGTAAACGAAAAATCCTAAAAAGATTGCCACTCAAAACTATAAAGTCTAGTGAGTTCTTTTAAAGAATCTTGCTAGACTTATTCAAAGTCCAAAACTAATTAACTGCATCCAATAAACCAGACATGCGAGCAAGCTCGTGCGGACGGTCGGATTGGTCAAGAGACAAAATCGTTGCAATGGTGCGATTCTCCTCGACCTTTTTACCAATGGCAATGTGATAGTCGGCAACTTCTGCAACTTGAGGAAAATGGGTGATAGCAATCACTTGCCCATCTTCGGCCAAAGCCTTTAGTTTTTGACCAATTTTGGCACCTGTTGTTCCGCCAATATGGGCATCCATTTCGTCAAAAAGAAGAACTACTCTCCCCTCTTCTGAACTTAGAAGAATCAAGAGGGCTAAAAGAAGACGTGCCATCTCTCCGCCACTGACACCATTTGCAACAGAGACCATCTTCTCTCCCACATTGGGGGCCATCCAGAATGAACATTTTTCATCCCCTTCTAAGCGCACTTCGAAAGCCACTTGGGGAAAATTAAGTTCTTCCAGCAGCTTTTCAATAGCCGATTGAAAAGCAGGAATTGTCTCTTGGCGACGAGCTGTCACTTGAGTTTGAACGGCATCTACCTGTTTTTTAAGCTGTAAGAGATGTTCTTTAGATGTGTCGATCTTCTCATCAAGTCCCTCTAAAAGGACAAGTCTCTTTTCAACCTCTTCTAAAGTAGAAAGTACCTTTTCAACTGTTGGACCATACCGTTTTTTGAGCTTTTCAATGAGATTAAGACGATCGGTCAATTCTTGCAGCCTCTGATCGTCCACATCAAGAGCTCCAAGAGCTCTTTCGACAGAAAATCGGATCTCACTACACTGCATTAAAAGGTTTGGAAACTCTCCTAGATCTCCCGATAAACCTTCATCGAGCTCTTTTAATTTTTCTGCATCTTTCAAACGGGGATGTAGAGCACTTTGGGCCGCTTGCAATGCTCCCAAACATTTAGTCAAAAGTTCTCGACGCTCTTCTGCTGTCGTTAAAAGACGATATTCTTGAAAAAGAAATTCTTCCTCATCAGGTTGCAAAGCTGCTTGTGAGATCTCTTCTTTTTCTCTTTCTAAAATCGCTTTTTCTCGCTCTCTTTCAACCGCCAGCTTTTCAAGATCGGCAAGCTCTTTTTTGGCTGCCGCTAGTGCCCCTTTTTTTATTTGCAGTTCATGCAAAAAGGGACCGTTTTTTGCTGAGATATCCAAAAAATGAAGCTGTTGCTTTTCATCTTTCATCAATAGGCTTGAGCCTTGATCAAGCGTTGATACTAAATAACGGCCAATCTCTTTTAAAAGACTCACTTGAACAGGTTCATGGTTGATGAAGGCACGGGTTTTGCCTGATTTTGTGATCTCACGGGTGATAAGCAAGATATCATCCACTTCAATTCCATGTTCTCGGAGGGGAAGAAAAGGGCCATCTACTTCAAAGAGAGCCGTTACTTTCCCTTTTTCAGCCCCTTCGCGGATTTTATCGACATCTCCCCTCTCTCCCAATGCTAATTTTAGGGCATAGAGAAGAGACGATTTTCCAGATCCTGTCTCGCCAGAGATCACAGTGAATCCTCTTTCGAATTCAACAGAGGCTTTACTGACTAAAATCAGATTTTCAATATGGAGTTGTTTTAGGAAGATTTTTGTCATAAGCGTTATTCAAAATCTCGTACAGTTCCCTTTTGCTTACTTCCATCAAATACCCTTCTGACCATTCGGGAACAGAAAACACAAGATTCTCATTGACCCAAGCAAGAGGTTTAACTGTGATGGGCTTTTGGTCGAACCGGTAGATAACAATGGATTCAAAAAATAGAGGGGGATCTTGTGGAGTAGAGCGGTAATCGAGTACAGGGAGGGCACGATTTAAAATATCGATCACATTTTTTTGCTGATCAAAGTTCAGAGTATAAGGAAGGCGATTAACAACAAGAGCCATCCCCTCTACATGATCTTGAGCAATGTACTCTTCAGAAGTGGGTTTCCAAAAAAGGGGAACCACATTGAGCAAAATAACGAGAAAAAGGGCAATTATCCCTAATGTAATTAATGAACGGTTAGCCACCTACTACCTCATTCCATGTTTTGAAATGCCTTTTTGCTAATGTCAAAAGGCCTTCTTCACCTAAACGGCTATAAATTTGTCGGCCGTAAGCCACTACGTGGGCTGCAGCCCCTTTTGGTAGCGGATGATCTAGCATACTCGACAACTTTTCAAGCCCCTCTAGAAAACCTGCACGGGCTAAGATGGAAGCAGCAGCAACAACGGGGTCATTTTCCCCTTTTGTTCTCTGGTCAAGCTCAATTGTTATCCCTTTTTTCTTTAAAGCTTGTAAGACACGAGACTCATGAGCAAATTTGTCGATGATCGCTTTTTTAGCTCCCGTTTTTGTCTGCAGATCTTCTATGACAGTTGCATGTCCCCATGCCAACATGAAATTGAGATTTGGAAACTTGGGATAGAGGTTGTTGTAGGTTTCAGGAAATAAAGAGAGTACTTTATGTGGGCAAACCTCTTTGATTTTTTTAGCCATCACTTTGATTTGAGCATCACCAATTGTTTTGGAATCGCGTGCCTCAATTTCGATCAATTTTTTAATCAGCGTTTCATCGGCATAGACACCTGCCACGACAAGAGGACCAAAAAAATCGCCCTTTCCAGCCTCGTCAACGCCAATACGTGCCACTAAGTCATGCTGTGGATGAGAAAATGGGAAACTTTTTAAAATTTCAGGCTCTAAATAGAACGGGATCCACTCTTCCATCCCTTTCCCTTGAACAGTTAATTTACCCGATTGCCACAATGTCACAACCAATTTCCCTTTTCTGCCAGAAAAGAGGGTATAATCGGGACGAGAGATCTCAAAGCCTTGATCTTCTAAATCAGCTTTTAATTTTTTCTCGATGGCTTTGTCGACTTCAAACGTAGGCATATGGAGAAATATAGTGTCATTTTTATCCCAATTTTTAAAGACTCATTTTTCCTAAAAAAGCTTTAAATGCATCTGAAATAAAAATATAACTAATTAAAAATTAACATGATATTTAAAACTATGGCGTATAATTTACTCTATGGCTAACCAAGTTAATTCATTTAATATAGGAAGCCCTCCTCCAGCGCCGTTATTAACTCCTATAATTAGGCTTCCTGATGAAACAGACCCTCCTCCCTTTACCCTTCCAGATCCTGCTCCTGTCGTAAATATCCAAAGAACTGCTCTTGGAGCACTAGGGATTAGAACTAGAAATGACGATGAGGGCTATACCTCACAATAATTGTTGCTCAAATTAGCTTTGATCTTGTTATCTTAAAGCGATTGATTAAAAGGAGATAAACATGTCCAAAGTACCCGCAACAGCCTCACAGACTCCCCAAACTGCTTCTCCATCATCTGCTACCAATTCGCCTTGGGCATCAATAGCTGAAAAAGTAGGTTCTCTTTTTGGGATTCCTTTATCAGAATCCGTTCTTACACCTAATCCTCCTCGTATACCGGCAGAAGAAATACACCATTCAATTGCATTGGCTGCTTGTCTTTATTGCTTATATTTAAATCGTCACTGGTAACTGAAAATACAATTGTCATTGATAAAATTTATCTCCTTGTTGTTATCTTTAACAGCGTCTACAACAAGGACTTTTCATGGCATCACCAGTATCAAATACAAGCTCATCGACACCCTTTATTATCGATAATCAAAATCCACACTTAGTTCCAACACTGACTCGAGCAGCTTTTATAAACATATTAAAATCGCATCCAGATCAAAATCCTCTCTTAAAAAAAGGAAATCACGAAATTAGCAAGGAAGGGTTGAGTCTTTTACACCAAATTTTTACTGCTTGTTTAGGAACCATAAATGCTGAACTAGCTCGCCTTGAACCTCCAAAAGAAGACTCTTCAAAAATAGCAGTAAATACTCCTGAATTAGAGATTCAGAAAGATGGCAATCCTTCAATTCCTGAAGAGATTGCACCGCAAGAAGGCTCTGAAACTGAAATAGAGTCAAATTCAGATCCAACTCCACCTTCTCGAAGCTCCACCCCTTCCATGTACACATCTGCTACCGACTCAGGGAATCTCGCTGAAGAAAAGAAAAATGACCCAAATCTGCCGGGTAATGAGACCCCAGATGATTTTGAGACTATTGGTCAACAAGATAGCTTAGATTCTGATGATGAACTTGGTATAACAACACTTTCTGATTCTGACGTCGAAGAATAATTAAGAAATATAGTTCGGGTTTAACCTTTATGGGAGTATTGCAGAGGACTTTCACTCTGCAATACAATTCGAAATTACATGGATTTTATGTTCAGCCAATAGCGAGTATGACGAAGTTCTCCTGTTTTAACCAATGCTCCCTTTTCAACTAAATCATTCAAATCTCTTGTCGCAGTAGCTTTAGATGTTTGAGTCATTGCTATGTAATTTTCAGCACTTAATCCCCCCTTAAATCCCGAAGGGCCTTCAGCAAAAAGACGCAGTAGCACTTTTTCCTGACGTGAATTGAGTTGTTCTGAAAGGGTTGTTAGTAATCTAGATTTTTCAACTAAAAACAATAAAAGATTGATAGACTCTGCTTGACCTTGCAAGACGACATCAGCAAAATATTCCACCCATTCTTGAACATCAAGAGTTCTATTACATTTTTCTAGCTTCAAGTAGTACTCTTTCTTCCTTTTCTCTAAAACATTTGAGATCGCAATTAAAACCGGACGACCTATGTCTTGAGAAAGCACTTTCTCAATCAATAACCGCCCAATTCTTCCATTCCCATCTTCAAAAGGATGGATGCTTTCAAAATAGACATGCGCTATTGCTGCGCGTCCTAAAATGCCTGCCGATGGATCTACCTCATTAAACCAATGAATAAAAGATTCCATTTCTTTTGGAATGTTGATGGATGGAGGTGCTTCAAAAAATACTTTTTTTGACCCCAGCCGATTAGAGACAATCTGCATGGGTTCCGGATGGGCACGATACACACCTATATCTGAGATATCCGTTTGTCCTTTAAAGAGGTTTTCATGCCATTTACACAACATTTTATTGGTTAAAGGCTTATCATATGATTCATAAACATCACATAAAGTTTCTGCCATTCCAGATTCTTTAATAGATTTTTCTTTTTTTGTAGCAATCATTCCAAAATGTTTTTTAATAGAAGATTGCAAGCTTTCTCTATCAAGAATCTCACCCTCAATTTTGGAACTTTCCAACCCTTCTTGACTTAAGATCTCAACAATGAAATGTAAGCGTTCTTGATCTTCCACACTTTTTAAAAAAGCAAAAGCGCCACCCGCCCCTAAAAGAAATTTTCTTTCTTGCTCGGCTATTGCCTCCTGATTGAAACGAAATTTTGGCCATCCTGAAAGTTCCCAATTCCAAGGCATGAGTTATAGACTCCTCTCCCTATAACTCACATTTATGCAGATTTGTGAGTTATAGGGCAAGCTTCTATAACTCATATTTGTGGGGTTTTATGAGTTATAGAATCTGTTTCTATAACTCAAAAGAGCAATGATTCAAGAGTTGTAGCGAGGGAGCCTGAACGGTCGATAGCTAGATGGGCCTCTTCCACTTTACTAAGAAAAGTTTCAATAGAAGGGAGATTGCCCTGTTCTTGTCTTTTTTCTAAGAGAGAGACCTGATCAGGGAACGCAAGAAGTTGATGAGGAGCGCCTTCTCTTAGAAGGTGAAGATCGCGGTACCAGCTCAAGACTGCTTCAAACAGTTCGTGCACGGTTTCAAAGTACTTCATGGGCGTCTCTTCTTTCAACGCCGTGATCGGCTCGACTAGCTGTTTAATCCCCTCTCTCAGCATAAAGTAAGTAAGACCTGTTTGAGCAAAAAGAGAGACTAAACCTTCACGCCAGGCCGGTAGGCCATTTGTTGCATACTCTTTAGCTCTAGAATAGGAGCCTTTTGCTAAACTCACCGCTAAAGGATTAGAGACCTCTTTTAATAAAATCTCTTTAGGGATGGGGGAAAAAGAGATCTCAATAGCGCGAGAAAGGATGGTCGGCAACATCCGCTCTTTCCGTTCTGAAATGAGAAATATAAAAGTACTTGGCAGCGGCTCTTCAAGGCTTTTCAACAAAGTATTACTTGAAACGCCCTGCATCCGATCTGCCCCATCGATAATTAAAATACGAAAACGGCCCTGATAGGGCGGTTGGCGACATTTATCGATAAGATCTCGGATAGTATCTACAGAATGGAGGGCTGTTTTCCCTTCAGGCGAAAAGAGTGTGACATCGGGATGTTCTCCACGCAAAACAAGATCAAGCTCTCGCTGCCCTTCACTTCGCCATTTCATGGCGTACTGTAAAGCGATCCATTTTTTCCCAAGTCTTGCTGGGCCTGTGAAGTGAAGCGTCCTTCCGACCGACTGGAAACGGTCAAGAAAAAGGCGCTCTTTTTCGTGACCTACGATTTTATCCATGCTTGAAGAATCTCCCCTGCTCTTTTCTGAACTTCGGGAATTGGTTTTGCCGTGTCGACTTTAAAAATACGTTCTGGATAGGCTTCCCATAAAGAAAGAAACCCATCTCTCACCTTCTCGTGAAAAGAAAGATCTTCTTCCTCCAGACGATCATATTCCACTTCTGCTTTTATAGACCGCTTACGAGCTCGTCTAACCCCAATTTTTGGGTCGACATCTAAATAAAATGTGAGATCAGGAGAAATGCCCCCTTCAGCAACACCACAGAGATGTTTAACTTCATCGATAGAAATACCGCGTGCTGCAGATTGATAGGCTAACGTAGAGTCAGAAAAGCGATCTGTGATCACCACCTTTCCAGATTCCAAAGCAGGCCGTATCAAAGTTTCAACATGCTGTACTCTGGCGGCTAGAAAAAGAAACAGCTCAGCTTTTGCTGCGACAGGTTCGTCATGACGGACATGGAGAAGAAGCTCTCGGATCTCCTCTCCTAAAAAAGAGCCGCCAGGCTCACGAGTTGTTACCACTTCGTGGCCAGCGTCTTCAAATTCTTTCCGAAGGTATTTGATCAGAGTCGTTTTACCCGACCCTTCTCCCCCTTCAACCGAGATGAAAAGTCCTTTCATGCTTGTACGGGTTCTGCCTCTGTTTCTGATACTTCTACTTCACCAGCATCATCCAATTTTTGGATGTCGATGAGTCTATCACTCTCTTTCAAATTGAGTAGTTTCACCCCTTGGGTATTTCTTCCCAAGACGCGGATCTGGCCGATTGGGATACGGACAGTTTGTCCCAACTGAGAAATGAGCAAGAGACTGTCTTTATCGGTCACCGATTGAGCACCAACAACAAGACCGTTTCTGTCACTTGTCACAATAGAGCGGACTCCTACACCACCACGGTAGGTCTTCCGGAACTCTTCTACTAAGGAACGTTTTCCATATCCATTTTCACAGACAATCAAGATCGACTCATCCCCGTTGACCACTTCAGAACTGACTAAGATGTCTCCCTCTTCTTTTAAAGTGACACCACGAACCCCACGAGCTGTACGGCCTGTTGTTCTGACATCATCTTCATCAAAGCGGACAGCCATGCCGTGACGCGTAAATAGCATCACCTGTTGCCCTTGAGATACAAGGTGGGCAGACAAGAGGCTATCTCCTTCATCAAGATCGATAGCAATGATCCCTTTTCTTCTTACATTGGAAAAGTCTGAAAGGTGGCACTTTTTCACCACACCACGGCGGGTGATCATGAAGAGTGAACAATCTTTTTGGAAAGAATCGACTGTCAAAAGAGCTGTCAACTTCTCATCAGGCTGCAACCCTTCAATCAAGTTGACAAGTGGCTTACCCTTAGCTTGACGGGTCCCTTCTGGAACTTGCCATGCTTTTAACCAGTAGCAACGTCCTCTATTCGTAAAGAGCATTAAAGTATCGTGAGCATTAGCAAGATAGACTCCCTTAATGGCGTCGTCTTCTTTTTTGAGTTTGATACCTGCAACGCCAGCGCCACCTCTCCGTTGTTCACGGAACGTATCGATTGGCATTCTCTTCACATAATCGTCTGTAGATAGGGTGATGATGACCGCATCGTTTGCGATCAAGTCTTCCATCTGCATCTCCCCTTCCATAGGCACAACAACTGTTCTACGAGGAGATTTATGCGTTTTTTCAATCTCTGTTAACTCTTCACGGATGATCGAGCGAACAAGTCCTTCATCAGCTAATACCTGCTTATAGTAGGCAATTTTCTTCAAAAGTTCATTGTGTTCATCTTCAATTTTGTCCCTTTCAAGACCTGTCAATTGATACAGGCGAAGATCCAAAACTGCATGAGCTTGGCGATCTGTAAATAAAAAGCGCTCAATCAGCTCTCTTTTTGCCTCTTCACGGTTGCTACTTGCACGGATCAATCTGACCACTTCATCTAGAGAATCGATAGCCTTTAGGTAACCTTCTAAAACGTGAGCACGAGCTTCAGCTTTATTTAACTCAAAACGTGTTCTACGGCGAATTACCTCAATACGGTGTTCGATCCAGCAGCTGATCATCTGCTTGACGTTCAAGACGCGTGGCAACCCTTTATCAAGGGCTAGCAAAATGCATCCAAAAGTGACCGACAGATCAGAATATTTATAAAGTTGATTGATGATGACTTCTGGGAATTCATTCTTCTTCAACTCAATAACAAGTCTTAATCCATCCTTGTCAGATTCATCACGGATGTCAGAAATACCTGGAATGGTTTTTTCATTAACCAAGTCTGCAATCTGCTCGATCAAACGGGATTTGTTGACGTTGTAAGGAATTTCAGTAACAACAAGGCGTTCCCTTTCGGTTTTTTTGTCTTGTTCAACTTCAATTTTTCCACGGAGGAGAATCTTTCCTCTACCTGTGTGATAAGCCTCTTTGATTCCACGGTAACCGAAGATGACACCACCCGTTGGGAAGTCTGGAGCTGGCATCACCTGCATGATTTCATCAATCGTCGTCTCTGGTCTGTCCAACACCAAGACAGTCGCTTTGATCAATTCAAGGAGGTTGTGAGGAGGAATGTTTGTGGCCATCCCTACAGCAATACCAGAGGATCCGTTGCAGAGGAGGTTTGGGAATTTAGCAGGGAAAACAGTTGGTTCTTTTTTAGTTTCGTCGTAGTTAGGGACCATTTCGACCGTATCTTTGTCGAGATCTTCCATCAACTCAACAGAAGCGTGTGTCAAACGGGCCTCTGTATAACGCATCGCAGCAGGGTTATCGCCGTCGATCGAGCCAAAGTTTCCTTGACCATCGACTAGGTTGTAACGCATCACCCAATCTTGAGCCATACGGACAAGCGTTGGATAGATGACCATCTCACCGTGTGGGTGGTAGTCACCAGATGTATCCCCAGAAATTTTGGCGCACTTACGGTGTTTACCGCCTGGAGAAAGATTCAACTGCCGCATCGCATAAAGAATCCTTCTTTGTGACGGTTTCAGACCATCTCTCACATCAGGAAGAGCCCTGGAAATGATGACAGACATCGAATAACGGAGATAGCTTGTGCGCATCTCCTCTTCGACGTTTCTTGGGACAATGTGTTCGTTTTCGGTGTAGGACATGGCGTTCTTCTAAATATCTAAGTTTTTTACCGATAAGGCATGTGTTTCGATAAAGGCGCGGCGTGGAGGAACCTCTTCGCCCATCAGCATGGAGAATATATGGTCTGCAGCAATGCCATCTGGCACGTTGACCTGAATCAACGTTCTCACTTTGGGATCCATTGTTGTTTCCCATAGCTGGTCGGCATTCATCTCACCAAGACCTTTGTACCGTTGGATTTCAATTCCTTTACGGCCATTTTCTCTGAAAAATTGGATAAGTTCTTTTAAGGTATAGAAACTTTGAGCGACTTCTCCCTCTTCTACAACTTCAGCCAACTCCCCTTTTGCAATCTGGTATTGATCTAACCGCACACCATAGTGGGCAAGCCTTTGCAACATCTTATCGAGCTCATCTTCTTCAAACAATTCTGCAAAAGAAAGAGGCTGCGGACGGAAAATCTTCATCTCTTCTGTTAATTCTTCTTCAGGCATAGCTTGTAGCGCCTCTTCGTGCGCTTTACGCCGATCATCCTGATCTTTGTGATGCAGTGTTTCGATCTCTTCTTGTGTATGGGCAAAAGCACCTCCATCTATCAGGTGGAGATAATAGCGTGGGTATCCGCTACTTTCTTTGTGCGCATCCAAAAATTCTCTAAAAGGGATACCTTTCCGTTCAATCCGTAGGTTAAACGCTTCGATTTGCAAAGCAAAATCTAAAAACTCTTTCAATTCTGAGCCTGAAAGAGGCTCTTCTTTAGAAGCTAATTTCAGTTTAATGCCTGACAAACCAAGTTCCAAAAGATAGCTATCCATCTCTTTTTCGGAGTGGATATAGCGCCCTTCTTTTTTCCTTGTCACTCTGTAAAGAGGAGGTTGAGCAATATAGATAAAGTTGTTTTCAACAAGCGCCGGCATGTGGCGGTAGAAGAACGTCAACAACAAAGAGCGAATATGAGAACCGTCGACGTCGGCGTCAGTCATGATAATGATCTTGTGATAACGGAGCTTTTCAAGATGGAAACCCTCCTTTCCAATACCGCATCCAAGGGCAGAAATCATGGTGCCAACTTCAGTGTTAGACAACACTTTTTCCATCCGCGCTTTTTCAACGTTCAAAATCTTACCGCGGATCGGCAAAATCGCTTGGAAACGTCTATCCCGTCCCATCTTGGCGCTACCACCCGCAGAGTCCCCCTCAACAATATAGATCTCGCAAAGAGAAGGATCGGTTTCTTGACAGTCGGTCAATTTTCCTGGAAGACGTGCGCTATCTAAAGCCCCTTTACGGAGGGTTAAATCACGTGCTCTTTTCGCTGCATCTCTTGCTTTTGCAGCTAGAAGGGCTTTTTCAACGATGATTTTGGCAATCTGTGGATTTTCGTCTAAGAATGTCGTGAGCTGTTCAAATGTCACTTGCTGCGCAATCGACCCGACATCCCCGTTACCAAGCTTTTGTTTGGTTTGCCCTTCAAACTGCGGATTTGGCACTTTGACCGAGACAACAGCCACAAGACCCTCTTTCATGTCTTCACCCGTCAAGGCCACTTTATCCCCTTTGTTGAGATTGTGGTTCTTGATGTAAGTGTTTAACACGCGAGTCATCGCTGTAGAAAAGCCGGAAACGTGCGTACCACCTTGACCCGTTGAGATGTTGTTCACAAAGGAAATGACCGATTCGGCATACCCTTCATTCCATTGTAAGGCAGCTTCAAACTCGACTGGTCCAGAATCCCCTTCACGCGTACCTGCTAGGAAGATTGGCTTTGGAAACAGAGGTTGTTTAACTTCGTTCAAGTAGCTAACAAAAGATGAGATACCCCCTTCATAGTGGAAGCGAATTTCATCTTTTTCGTCCTTCCTCATATCTCTAAAGGTCAATGTGATTCCTTTAGTCAAGAAGGCAAGTTCGCGGAAGCGTTTGACGAGGATGTCATGGTTAAATTCCAATACCTGCATCACTTTGTCATCAGGCCAGAATGTAACTTTTGTTCCCCGTTTTTCTGTTGGACCAAGTGTCTTAAGAGGAGAAATAACTTTCCCTTCAGAGAAAATCATCTCGTGAATTTCTGCGTCCTTGAAGACCTCTACCACTAATTTTTTAGAAAGGGCGTTAACACAAGAAACCCCTACTCCGTGAAGACCGCCAGATACTTTGTAGGTATTTTTATCAAATTTTCCCCCAGCGTGAAGAATGGTCATGACCACTTCTAAAGCAGAAACTTCACGTCCCTGTTTTTTGGACTCTTTTTCATGGATACCGATTGGAATACCCCGGCCGTTATCCTCTATTTCGCAAGAGCCGTCTTGATGGAGTGTGATTTTGATTAAGTTACAATGACCAGCTAAGGCTTCGTCGATACAGTTATCAACCACCTCATAAACTAGCTGGTGGAGACCGTTACTTGCAGTATCTCCAACATACATCCCTGGACGTTCCCGAACGGCCTGAAGCCCTTCTAAAACGGTGATCGAACTTGCGTCGTATGCTTTTTTCTCTTTTTCCATCTATCCGATCCTGAAATCGATTGTCTTAATTTCTAAATTTGGGAATGCCTCGCGCAACCTTTTCAAGAGTTTCGGCTTTTCCTGTTTTGAAAGGAGCGCAAAAAGGGCATTATTTAACACTTTTACGGTCAAAACGCCACCAGTAAAAAGATGGGCTCTTGCAAATTTGGCAAGGTCTGGTCCCATCATCTCTTCCCAATAAGCTAACACTTTATCGGAAGAGTGGGAAAAATGCTCGCCCATTTCCTCTAAAAATCCGGGGAGTAAACTCTTCAGCTCGTATGAAGTCTTAAGAGTTCCATTATACCCCTTAGGGTTGCGTCTTTTAGGTGTTGGCATAAAACATCAAACTCTACCAAGATCTTCCGTAAAAATCGACAATTCCCGAAGATAAAGACAATGAATCCAGAAACTCCTACCCATCCTGAAGCGGTTAACCTTTTGGGCCCCCTTCTCCAAACACTTCTTTTTGTCTTTCTTTTCGCAGCTTTTTTGCTGACCGCTACCTACCTTATCCGAAGACTTGGTCGGGCAAAGTGGAATAAAGAGAGTTTATCAGCAGATATACAAATTCTCGAGAGGAGATCTTTATCCCCTAAAAGTGCTCTTTATCTGGTCGAAGTTAAAGGGAAACAAATCTTAATTGGCGAGACTGCTGAAAACCTTTCTCACTTGGCTGAAATCAAAAAAGAACGTGTAGATTAATTATAATATCTGAGACAATTTGATATATAATGAATTCGAAGGTTTTTTCTATTATTTTAGGGTTTTTGCTTATTGCAACGGCATTTCTTCCTGCAACTGCACAGTTTTGGGCAAAAATTGATCTTACCTTCTTCATGACGGTCAACCCGCTGCTTGCAAATGATACCTTTGGTACCTTCGTTGCCCTTTTGAATTCCCGATTAGGCGATTGGATTTCCCATTTAGCCTTCGCAGCTCTTTTAGTTTCTAGTATTCCACAAAGAAAAGAGGCCATCTATTCCCTAATTGGGATGGTCATTATTGCAATTTTGACCCAGTTTTTAGTGAATTATTGCGTCTTTAAAAAGTTTTTAGACTTTTTGAAAGATAGCCCCTCTCTTTCGGTCCCCTACTTTATCGACATCGAAAAGTTGTTTCCCTTTCCCAATAACCATGCCACTACGGTCCGTTCGTTCCCTGGAGATCACTCAACTACACTGTTTGTCTGTACAACTTGGATTTTGATCGCCACAGGCAGACGCCTCTTAAAGCCCCTTCTTTTCCTGGCCATTCTTTTCTCTCTTCCGAGGCTATTAGCTGGCGCTCACGGCCTTTCGGATGTCATTGCAGGGGCAGGAGCTATCACTCTCATTGTCTACCCAGTTTTGACCGCTGCTCATCAATTGATCCAATCGTTAGCAAAACCCAAACAAATCGCATAAAGTAATTTAAAACGCACATTGCTAATTCTTATACGATAATCATTCTTAGTCAAACTATCGGCAACTTAGCTTGCTTCATAAAACAAAGCCCCTAGAATCGTTCACCTAAATTTTAATTTGCGATAAACTACTTGGCATGAAAAATGTTGTTCTTAAAAAAGGGAGAGAAGAGAGTCTTCTCAAAGGCCATCATTGGATTTTTTCGGGCGCATTTGCCGAATGTCCAGAAAAATGTGCCGGCCCATTGCTTCCTGTCTACTCTTCAACCGGCGACCTTTTAGCACATGCTTTCATCAATACTGCACCCCGCACTATTTGGGGGCGGATTTTATCTTTTGGCAATGAAGAACCCTTTGCAGCTTTAGAGCGATTAATTTTTCAAGCTATCGACAGAAGACTTACTTACGTAGCAACCCCTGAAACAGATAGCTATCGGTTAATCCATGGTGAAGGAGATCGGTTACCAGGTTTGATTGTTGACCGGTACAATGACTATCTCGTTGTTCAAATCCATACTTTGGGAATGGACAAAATCAAAGAAAAGATCGTCCAACTTCTTGTGCAAAAATTGTCTCCTAAAGGGATTTTAGAAAAATCTTCTGGCCCAAGCCGCCGTGAAGAGGGGCTCAAAGATGAGGTCAAAGTCCTTTTCGGTCAAGTGCCGCCAGAAATTACCATGAAAGAAAATGGCCATCTTTTTTCTGTAGATCCTTACCAAGGGCAAAAAACCGGTTTCTTTTTAGATCAGCGAGAACTGCGTAAATGGTTGCAAAATCATTCTGAGGGAAGAAATCTCTTAAATGTTTTTTGCTACAGTGGGGGTTTTACAATTTATGGATTAAAAGGGGGCGCAACATCTGCAACCTCTTTGGATGCCTCTGCAAAAGCCATTGATCTTGTAGAGAAAAATATTGCCCTGAACGGACTTGCCGATACTGAACATACATCGATTGTCAGTGATGCTTTCCAGTTTTTAAAAGAACAACCACTCCCCTATAATGCGATTGTTCTAGACCCACCTGCTTTGATCAAAAAGAAAAACGATTTTACTGCAGGATGTCGTGGTTATTTTGAGATCAATCGACAAGCTTTAGAAAAGATCCCTTCAAACTCTCTTTTTATTACCTGTTCCTGCTCTCATCATATGGAAGAGAATCTTTTCTTAAAAATTGTCCAAGATGCGGCAAGAAAAGCAGGGCGCTCTATCACTCTTCTTCATCGCCACTCGATCCAACCCGACCACCCATTGAATCCGGCCCACCCAGAATCTCATTATTTAAAAGGCCTTGTCTTTTCAGTGGCTTAATCTAAAGCCCCTATGACAACTTCAGAAAATCCGAAGTTGAACTTCATTTTTTCCGACATTTCGTATAATCTGAAGTTAAGAGGCATGAATGTTTAAACGTGAAATTGAAGCTCAACTACTTAGCTTATCCCGTTCTTTTCCTGTTGTGACAATCACGGGTCCTAGGCAGTCCGGAAAAACTACCCTAGTAAAACATGTATTCAAAGATAAGCCTTATGCAAACTTAGAACATCCTGAAACGCGTGAGTTTGCCGAGGTCGATCCTGTCCGCTTTTTATCTCAATTTCCAGAGGGAGCAGTTCTTGATGAAATCCAAAGGGTTCCGTTACTTCTGTCCTATATTCAAGTCATAGTAGATGAAAAAGACATAAAAGGAATGTTCATCCTCACTGGCAGCCATCAGATGGAATTGCATCAAGCAGTCAGCCAATCTTTAGCTGGACGCACTGTACTTTTAGAACTACTTCCGATGAGCCTTACAGAATTACAAAACGCAGGGATTACTCTATCAATAGATGATGCCCTCCTTTTAGGTGGCTACCCAAGAATCTTCAAAGAAAACTTAAATCCAACCATCGCTTATGGTAGTTACTTCAAAACATATGTAGAAAGAGATTTAAGACAGCTCATTCTTGTTAAAGATCTTGGCCAATTCCAACGCTTTATAAGACTTTGCGCTGGAAGAATCGGTCAATTGCTCAATCTTGAAAGCCTTAGTAATGAGGTAGGCGTTTCGTCTCATACAATCAAACATTGGTTATCTATCTTAGAGGCATCTTTCATTATCTTTCGCCTTCAACCCTATCATGAAAACATCGGTAAAAGATTGGTAAAGTCGCCAAAACTCTTTTTTACAGACGTTGGGCTTGCAAGCTACCTTTTAGGCATTGAAAGTACAACGCAAATGTCGAGAGATCCTCAAAGAGGCCATCTATTTGAAAACTTAATTGTTCTTGAATTGATGAAAGCAAGACTTAATAGATGCAAAGACCCTAATCTTTATTTTTTTAGAGATACACAAGGGCACGAAGTCGACATTATTTTTAAAGTAGGTCATGAACTTTTCCCTATCGAAGTAAAATCGACAGAAACTTTTCATCGTACACTTCTAAAAAATCTCGATTATTTTTCTACACTCATGTCAGAACGAGTATCTAAAGGCTATCTTGTTTATGGGGGAAAAACAGAACTCCCCGTTGGGGCCTATCAAATCTTAAATTATCAACATGCTTCAACAATTTGCGAGTAAAACCTTGCTGTATCTTGTTAAAGGGTGTTTGTGCGTGCCCTCGTCTTCGGAAGAGATTCAGAAAAAGGGGGAAGTGATAGAGGGGTTCTGGCTCTTATTCCTACTATTTTTTTCATTGCATTCACTTCACGAATAGTCATTCCAAATTTATTCGCTATACGAAGTTCTTTTAAATTTGGAAGTTTAGAAATCCAAGAAAAACCATTTCCCTCTCCATGAAATGAACTAACGACGATTGATTGAATATTCCATAAGTACCAAATTCCTGACGATGAAATGGATGGACAAAGTGCGATATTTAACATTTCTAATCCATCTAGAGATCCTAAATATTTTAACCCTATATTAGTCACGTTTGGGCAATTGGAAATATTCAGAAATTTTAAACGCCCGAATTTTGAAGATAACGTTTCAAGAAAAGGGTCATCTACTTCAGAGCAGCCGCTAAAATTGAGGAAAATCAATCCTTTTAAAGGAGAAACTTCACAAAGTTTCATATTTTTCAAATTCGCACCTACAGAAGAAAACTGTTTTAATATAAGTAACAAATCTTCTTCATTTGAACAAATCTCTACTAAACCCATTAAGGTTTCTATCATATTTAGGCGATTTTCTGGATTTTTTTGATCCAGCAAACCTGCTGCCTTTAACACAATCTCTGTCTCTTCAAGCTGATCTAAAGAATCCCACCATTCGCCAACCTGAGGAGGGGCTTTATCTTTCTCAATATAACAAGAAAAATATTGTCGAATTTTAAAAATGAGGTGGTTTTCGGATTTTCTATCCTCTAAAACTTTTAAAAATCTGTTGAATAAATTTACAACTGCTTGATCATCAGAATCATCGGCGAGCTCAAAAACCTCAGTAATAAGCGGCTTCACATTGCGTAATGTAACTTCTTCAGGCCAAGAAAGATTTAGTATAGAACTTGAAATTATTGTCATGGGGGAAACATTATACCATGAACAACATGTTTAATTCACATGATATCTATAAAAATCAATAACTTAACTTTATTACATTAATAAAAACTAACTTATTAAATATTTAAGATATTTTTGTTTATCTCCAAAATTTTGGCCTTGGAAATCAAATTCTTTTAGGCCGCCTAGAGTAAGTGGATAATTATTTAATAAAATAACAAAGTCTTCTTCTGTTTCACAAATTTTTATCGATTTGATTAAAAGTTTTTTTGTCATCAATAGATCTCCTTCCTTAAAGCGAAGATTCTCTTCATGTAATTCTAGTTCATTCTGAAGATCCCACCATTCACAAATAGAATTCGAATTATTTAATCTGAAAATGTAATCAAATAATTGCCCAACTTTACAAACAATCCTTTTATCTACTTTTCTTTGACAAAGAAAAGTAATGAACGTTTCATATAAGGCCACATCGTTAGATTTCCCATCTAAGTAATCAAAAAACTTAAGGAGGGCTTTTTGTACACGTCCAAGCGGAGTAATATTTTCCGGCGCTGGCCCACAGAACTTGTTAATAGGAGAAATTGCCATTCGAAACCACTATTTCGTGAGAATATGTAACAACTTCGACAAAAAATCAAATAAATCATTTTCACAAAAAGAGGAAAAGAGATTCGATTAATATTTTCTTAACACTTTTTTCCTAATCTTTTCTCATTATGAAAATTGATTTGCCCTCTTGGACTTACCCCGTCCACCTTTTGGTTCCTCTTCTTTTTATTGCAAAGGAACAAATATTTGATGCTGAACCCCCTTCTTTGAACGATTGGGATCATAAAAAATGGACTAGATTATCCATAAAAGCTTTAGCTTTGGGGACATTGGTCTCAACAGCTATTGCCGCCGGATCCCCTTCTCTCCGTTCTGTGCTAAAACCTACGCCTGCTTTTTTAACCGAAGGGGTGATTATCGTTAGCCATATTTTTGCTTCTACTTTGGGCTTGTGCCTATACCAATTATTTAAAAAACAGTGATGAAAGATTTTCTAATTCTATAATGACTTCAGATATAGGAGTTCGTCTGTTTCGATCCATTTCCATCATTCCAATAATCAACTGAGTGAGTCTTCTAACAACATCAGGATCGTTTATCAACGACTTGACAATGGGCTGAATAGCTGAACAATCAATCGAGATAATCTCATCATCTTTAATCTGAAACATTGTTGTCGGATCGAAATTATCTTTGTGCGGAGAAAGTGAGAGAAGGGCATTCAAAAGTACGAATGCGAATAAGAAAACTTCAGTTTTTAAAGCTATGTCTAAAGCTTCATTAAAATTTTTTACGGCATGACTGGGATATTGTTCTTTAAAGGCTTCGATAATCTTAAGAAAAAAATCTTTGAAGTCTTTAGATACTCGTAAATGCACATCTTTGACCTCATCATTGACAATACAAGGACAAATGGGACTGAAAAAAAGGTTTCCTTCGATCAAGAAGCCTTTCAATCTCTCCATCCAAAGCAAATCAGATTCCGATGTAGGAAATGCAACTGCCCCTTTCCCTAAAACAAACTTTAAATGATTCCCCGTAAAAAGAATATTTTCTGCTGTGATGTTGAATGTCATCACCCCATTTTGTTTTAAATCTTCTAGCAAACGGGCAAGAGAGGCGAATTCTTTTAATAACCACGCCAGATTTTGAGTGAGATTTTCATTCCTTAGCAACGAAGAGATCTCTTCCAAGTTATTAGGATAAAAGGGTCGGATGAGATAGTTTCCAAATCCAATTGCTGGAGGTATGACAACGCTAGCCTGACGAAACGGTCTTGATTTATCTACCCAATTGAAAACTGAGTGGGCAAAAACTTCTGGCATCATCGCATTTTGATTAGCAAAAACTCTTACCGCAATTTCTCCAACATGGAGAGTTTGCTCTGTAAATAAAAGGCCTGGAGAAGAAATAATTTGTCCAGTTGCTCTTTCAAAGGCATCATTCCAAAGAAAGGCCGCTAATTCTTCTTCTGCGTTTCTGCACATCACAACATCGTTTAATGGAAGTCCCCGATTTAAACACCAACGCATGACATATTTTACCCAGAAAAATGTGCCTTTATTCCAGACATCTTCCCCACCTTCTTTTTTGCTACTTAAAGGCGTTAAAACTGCTGCCACTAAAACAGCATTAGCCTTTTCTATGACATTAAGAAGGTTTGATTTTGCTTTAGAGACGCTTGCAAATTGCTTGATAGCATCATCAAGCGGCAAAACAAAACGTGTATGGATAGTAGACATATATCTTACTCTTGTTAAATCAGTTATCTCAAAAAACGGATAAAATTTTAAGCTTATATTGAAACTCAAGAAAAAAAGAGTGTGCGATACTTTTTGGTCGACGTTAATTGCCTTCTATCGCTATGAACATGAGCGAAAATAGCAAATTGAGATAATACGAACCCGGTATGTATATAACGATCATCAAGGATGCAAAATGGAAGAATGGATCACCACAACTGGCGTAATCTTTGTGATTGTTGCTCTAGCTTTGGCTATCATTGCTATTGGCTGGATGTTAACAGGAAAATCCAAATTGATCAGAAATTGCGACGAAAAAGTCCCACGTCCTCTCAAGGGAGATGATCAGAAATGACCCCCTCTTCAATCGCTTCTAATATCCGTGCAGGAAAAAGATTATCACGCGAAGAGGCTCACGTTCTTATTCAAGAAGAAAATTGGCCTCTTCTCTTTTCTCTTGCGGATGAAAAACGCATTCAGCAGGTTGGCAATGAGATTTTGTACGCAAGTACTCTCTATATCCATCCCACCAACCTTTGCGAACTTTCTTGCCCAATGTGCTCTTTCTATGCAAAGCCGGGTTGGAAAAAGGCGTGGTTTTTGAATCCAGAACAAATCGAAACAAAAGTCCGCGATCATCTGCCCTATGATCTTAACGAGATCCATTTTGTAGGTGGCCTTTGGAAAGATTGCGATCTTGATTATTACAAAGAGACTTTTGCGCGCGTCAGATCAATCGATCCTACATTTCACATCAAAGCTTTGACAACAGTAGAATACGATTATTTAGCCCGCCTACATGGCATTTCTGTTGAAAAAGTCTTTGAATTGATGAAAGAATATGGACTTGGCTCTCTTCCAGGTGGGGGTGCTGAGGTCCTTGTCGATGAAATTCGGAGCAAGTTGGCTCCGGGAAAAATGGATTCTGCCTCTTACCTCAATGTCCATAAAATTGCCCATCAAAATGGTTTAAGATCAAATATCACCATGCTCTATGGCAGCATTGAAGAGTGGGATCACCTCATCACTCACATGGAAAAGGTAAGGACTCTGCAAGATGAGACAGGAGGTTTTAATACTTTTGTCCCATTGAAGTATCATGTTGAAAATAACGCTCTTGGAAAACGAAAAGATCGTCTGAAATTTAAAAACGATAAAGTGGTTTATGCCCTTGCTCGTCTCTATGTCGACAATATCTCCCATCTAAAAATTCTCTGGAATTACTTAGGAGTTCCTGAAGCTTTGGAAATTCTTGATTGTGGCGGCAATGACTTAGGTTCAACAGCCATAGATGAAAAGATTATCACCTTAGCAGGTGGTGTACAGATCAAGATGGACGGCTCGACAATGGACCGTTTGATCTCTTCTAAAGGGCGAGTTCCTAGAAAAGTTCACTCTGGTGAAAAAGGGGCCCTATGCACCGTGTAGGTATCGTTCAATATCTCAATTCTCTGCCCCTTATTGCCCCTTATCTTTTAGGAAAACTCCAAGCTTCTGTGGAATGGGTCAGAGAAACTCCTGCCGACTTGAATCGGATGATTCTAGAGAAAAAACTTCCGCTCTCTTTTGTCAGCTCTCTTTTTTATCTAGAGCACGAAAATCAGTTAGACTTAGTCCCAGGCATAGGCATTGGAGCAGATGGTCCTGTGGGAAGTGTCTCTCTTTTCTATCCTGAACATGTCACCCATTTTAATGGGGTCACAATTGCTTTAGATCCAGAAAGTGCTACCTCAAATGGCCTGTTGAAATGGTACATGGAGAAAATTAGAAGAGAATCTCCTCAGTATACACATGATCCAGCCCCTCAAAGTTCTTTCCTGCTTATTGGCGATAAATGTCTTGTAGAATCAAATAGAAAGGGGTTTAAACAGATCGATTTAGCAGAAGAGTGGAAAAGCTACACCAATCTTCCACTCCCCTTTGCTGTTCTTGTCGCTCAAAAAGGGACTCCGGAAGAAGTTAAAAACGAGATCCTTTTCCATTTGCATAATGGATTAAAATGGTCACAAGAACATTTTGATCAAGTAGCAGCTTTAGCCGATCATACCTCACCTATTCCTCAAAAAGAATTGATCGCTTACTGGCAACAGCTACGGTATGTTTTTGATCATCGGTTTCAAACTGCCTTAGGGCATTTACAGAGAGATGTTTTAAAAAGAGTCTATGGATAAAAACCCCTCTACCCTTTCTATCTTATTCGATAAGATTGCCCCTGTTTACGACAAGACAAATGCTCTTCTCTCTTTGAATCTTCATAAAGGGTGGAATAAAAGATTAGCGGCGGCCATCCAAAAGCAACTGTCATCTAATAGCGCCCTTTTGGATCTTTGTGCAGGAACTGGCGCCATCACACAAGAACTTTTACAGCTTTCTTTTGAAGAGATCACCCTTTTGGATATCTCTCCGGGCATGTTGGCATTGGCTCAAGAACGCTTAAAAAACGATAAGCTGAAGTTTATAGAGGGAAATGCACTTCAGATGCCTTTTCAAAACAATTTGTTTGATGGGGTAACTGTTGCTTATGGCATTCGCAATTTACCCGATTTAAAAAAAGGGTTTGAAGAGGTCCACCGTGTCTTAAAACCAGGGGGCATTTTTGCCATTTTGGAATTGACTCGCCCAAGTGGTTGGTTTCGCCCTTTCCATTCTCTCTATTTAAAAACCTGTGTCCCCCTTTTAGGAAAACTTACATCTGGTAACAGAGGCGCTTACGACTATCTGGCCCGTTCTATTGATACTTTTCTTCCAGTAGAAAAGATTTCTCAAGAATTACAAGACGCAAACTTCAAACCTCTTCAGATCGAGCCGCTATTCCAAGGATGCGCTACACTCTTTGTTTTCTCTGCTTCCTAAACTTTCTTTCTGCCTTTGATGTGACAGGGAGAGAAGGAAAATGGCTCTATACCCTCGAAGTACCTGAAGGATGGGAAACTATCCAGACACCAAAAGAGGTGATTAACGACACACGAGAACCTTTGATCACCTGGAAAAAAGGCTCTTTAGAGGCACGTCTTCACTCTTTTCCCTATCGAGGCAGCTCTATCCCTGCAGAAGCCCAAGTAACCCGTTGGTTAAAAAAATATCCAACAGAACCTCTTTATGAAGTATTCGAAACCTCTCAAGCTGGTTATACAGGACTTGTTTTACTTGTTGAAGCCAATGGAGAAGGTTTTTTAGGTGCTGCCTTTTCTCTTGGTGAACGGGGCAAAAGAGCTTTTCGTTACCATCCAGAAGTTTGCAGTGATTGGACTTTTGTTGTGAAAGGAACCGCTTCTGAGCTGCAGCATGAAAAAACAGCCCTTTTGTTTTGGATAGAATCACTACAACTCCCTTTTGAGATCTTGCATGATTAGATTTTTTGGGGGTCTTTACCTCACGGTTCCTCTCTTAGTCATCACAATTTTACTAGTTGCTGCTGCCACTTTTTTAGAAGGACAAACGGGCTCACACGCTGCCGCAGAGGGATGGGTCTATCATCATCCTTTTTTCTACCTCCTTCTAGGCCTCTATTTTGTAAATATTCTCTTCTCAACATTTACAAGATGGCCCTTTCGAAAAAGCCACATCCCCTTTTTATTGACCCATCTTGGGCTTTTGCTTGTGATATTAGGTGTTGCAATCAAAGGTTTTTTTGGTGTGCAAGGGGTGATGCGGCTACATGAAGGAGAAGGGAGTCATCTGATCATTTTTCCAAAGACAGAGGGTCTATTTGGGAAAAATGGAGAATGGCGCTTCTCTTTTCCATTGCTGGTGGGCCAATCTTTTCAAGATGGAGAACTGACTTATACCCCTCTTGAAATTTTTCCTCATGGAGAGGGAAATTGGAGCCGCTCTGCAGAAACCATCTATATGTTAGATGGAGGAAAAGCTGGATATGCTGCAGAAGAGACTGGGAAATTGATCCCCATCTCTTTTGAAGCGACTCCTCTTCCTATCCCAGAAAAAATAGAAGATGCACGCCCTATTCTCCATCTACACATTCAAAAAGGGGATGAAACAGAAAAGCGGATGTTGCTGTATGAATCTCCTGTCTTAGAGCCGGTTTTTGGTACTTTGTTAAAATTTCAACCTCTTGTCGCTCGTGCTCCCAATCATATCCATCTTCACAAAGCAAAAACTATCTATCGACCAGGGACACAAATTCCAGAAAGTTTTGAGGCAAAAATTTCTGTCGATGAAGAACCATTTACTTTGTTAATGAATCAAGTGTACGAAAGTAAACAGGGCTACCGTTATTACCTTTCTCACATTGAAGGGAAAGCAGGTGAAGTTAAAGAGGTGCAGCTAGCGGTCAACTTCGACCCTGCTAAATACATCCTCACCTATCCCGGCGGCCTCCTTGTCGTTTTAGGTTCACTGCTCCTTCTTTTCAAGAAAAAGCCATCTGATTACAACAAATCCAAATCGGCAATCTGATCTCAAAAAATAAACCAAAGGGGCCGGGCCTGCGTTCCTGCGTTAAACCAAAGGGGCCGGGCCTGCGTTCCTGCGTTATTCACGAATTAGGAAGAAAATGGTTGGATAAGGCAGAATGCTCGTTTTGCTTATGCCTAGAAGACAAAGGATCAATCGATCACATCATTGCTATCATGTCATGTTGCGAGGTGTTGATGGTCAAAACATTTTCACAGATAAAGCAGAGAAAATTCGCTTTTGCTTACTGCTTCAAGCTGCTTCCGAAAAGCATGATTTTAAAATACATGCCTTTTGTCTAATGGACAATCATGTCCATCTGCTTTTAGAACCAAGATCAGTTCGACTTTCAATTGGAATACACGCTTTTTCTTTCCGTTATGCTCAATATTTCAATCACAAACATAAAAGACGAGGGTATCTGTATCAGGGGCGTTACAAATCAATTTTAGTCGAAGATGGTCTCTATCTCAAAAGACTGGTTAGATATATCCACTTAAATCCAGTTGAGGCAGGTGTTTGCGTCAATCCAGAAACATATATGTGGAGCAGTCATACAGCATATCTTGGGGAAAATGAATATGTTTGGTTACAGAAAGACCACGTTTTATCACGATTTGGTTCGGTGCATGACCAATTGCAACGATTCAAAGAATTTGTCTGTCCAACATTTGATCTCGAAAAAGAGAGATTAGCCATACGGCAAGGGATTAAAAAAGGATTTTTTGGTAGCAATACATTCGCTTTGTCTCTTACAGAACAACCTTCTCATTTTAAGGAAAAGTATTTAAGAATCTCTCTTGAAGAAGCTGTTAAATTGGTTTGTCATCGTTTCAATACCACTTTAGAACGATTGGCAAGTACTGAGCGCTCTCGACAAAGCGTAGATGCTCGTTCTGTTCTTTCTCTTATTGGTAAGCATGCAAAAGATTGGTCTATTGAAGATTTGGCCAAGTCTCTTGGGAAGAATAGCGGTACGCTTTCTCGTCTTGCCACAAGAGCTGCCAATGATCTCTCTTTAGCAAACATTGTTAGTATTATCTGTGAAGAATCGTAACGCAGGATCGCAGGCCCGGCCCTTTTTTTAATGAGACTCGAAAAATATGTATCTTTTACTCTCGCTTATACTGACACTTGTTTTGCCCTCATTAGATGATGGAAGAATTACTCCAAAAGAACAGGGACGCTGTTTACCTGCTCAATTCCATCCCGAAAAATGGCACCCTCTTGAAGCCCTTGAAAGGGAAAAAAACTTTACCCTTTTTAGTGATCCCGCTTACGAAACATTAAGGGCAGCTTACCTGAGTGAAAAAGAATCTGATATTGAAGATGCCTATTGGATTGCCTATAGCGAAATTGCCGGCAAACGGCTTCATCTCAATTCTCATGCTGTTTTGCAGATGCCTTTAATCTGGGAATTAAAACTTGAACGGTTTTATCTCTCGTTTCCATGGGCTTTTATTTTAGCCTTAGGCTTCGGATTAACTTTCTTCTTCCCTCGGTTTTTTATTTTCCCTTTTCTGCTTTTAACCGCAGATCTTGCCATCCGTATTTTTCTTTTGAAAAGAGCACCCGTCACTAACATGGCAGAAACCTATCTTTGGGTTACCTTTGTTGGAGCCGCTTTTGCGTGGCTCTTTCGCGATAGAAATGTCAAAAAAGGGGCCAGTTTATTAGGAGCTATTTTTTTTTCTGCCCTCTGTTTTTTTGATGAAAAAATTGCGCTTACTCTTCCACCTCCTGTTTTAAATTCTAATTTTTGGTTAACAATTCATGTGTTGATGGTGGTTGGAAGTTATGCTCTCTTTTTTTTAGCAGGACTATTGGCCCATTTTTACCTTTTAAAACCTTCCGATACTCTATTCAAACCTATTCCTCCGTTGTTATATGGCGGTGTGATTGCTTTGATTGCAGGCACTTTACTTGGAGGTGTCTGGGCCCATGTGAGTTGGGGACGTTTTTGGGATTGGGATCCTAAAGAATCTTGGGCTTTTATCTCTTCTCTTTCCTATTTGCTACTCGTTCATCTTTATAGATTTAAGAAGATCGGCCCTTTTGGACTTTCGATTGGGGCAATTGTGGGGTTGATTGTGATCACCTTTACCTGGTATGGAGTAAACTATCTTCTTGGAGTCGGCCTTCATAGCTATGGATTTGGGAAAGGAAAGTGGGTTCCCTACCTACTTTTTGTCCTCTTCGAATCTCTATTTCTGGCCACTTCTGGAGTTCTTTCCTTGACAAGAAAGAGACAAAGAGAAAAAAATCGTCGCGAAATTTGCGGATAACCGGATGAAACATGTAAAGAGCGAACGGCTCAAAAAATTGGAAAGTGAGCTGGGTGATTTGGAACAATGGCTAAAATTGGGCCTAGTTCCAAAAAAAGACATTACCAAACACAAAGAGGAAATAGAGCAGATTCGTCTTAAAATTGACGAAGAAAAAGAACGGCTCCAATTCCTACGTGAAAGTGGTGATGTTGAAGAGTATACCACTCCTAAAAAGGCTCAAAATCGCTCATTTACCGATATGCCTTCTATCCCAGATATCGATATGGGCGATTCGATCAATGGCTCTGAAAGCCAATTCGACTCTGAAAGCTCTATAGGTTTTGAATCTTCCAGCAGCGAACGAGATGACGATTCTGAAGAGGGTGAAGGCGGCGAGGAAGAAGGCGAAGAAGAGGATGAAGAGGATGAAGATGAAGAGTCCTACTTCTCCGACAGGAACCGGTGGCGCCGCGGTGGCATCATCGATCCCGATGCTGATGAGTGGTAAAAAATCTCTCTACATCCATTTCCCATTCTGTAAGAAAAAATGCCCCTACTGCCATTTTTTTGTCCTTCCCGATAAAGCGGACGGACAAAAACTTTGGTTAGAAGGGGTAAAAAAAGAATTACAACTTTATCAAATTGAAGATCCGTTAACTATTTATTTTGGTGGCGGTACTCCCTCTTTAATGCCTCCAGATTTTGTTGCCGAGCTAATGCGAGGCTCTCCTGAAGAGGTCACTTTAGAAATCAATCCAGAAAGTATTACCAAAGAAAAATTAAAAGCTTTCAAAAACGCCGGCATCAACCGGTGTAGTTTGGGTGTACAAAGTCTACAAAAAGAAGAGCTCATTTTATTGGGGCGGGAACACCCTCCTGATAAAGTTGAAGAAGTTCTATACATGCTGGCCGATGTTGGCTTTGAGAACATCTCTATCGATCTGATGTACGACGTGCCTGGGCAGACCTTTGAAAGTTTGAAAAAAAGTCTAAACGCTCTTTTAAAGCTCCCGTTCACCCACTTATCGCTCTATAATTTAACCATCGAACCTCATACAAGTTTTTATAAAAGAAGGACTGAGCTTGAAAAAATGCGTCCTCCAGCAGAGGTAAGCCAAGAACAATTTCTATTTGTAAGAGAGCGTTTATTAGAAGCAGGGTTTGAACATTACGAAATTTCGGCTTTTGCCAAAAAAGGATTCCGCGCTATTCACAATTCTGGCTATTGGCTTGGGAGAGAATTTTACGGCATTGGTCCTTCTAGTTTTAGTTTTTTAGATGGCGTTCGAAGACAAAATATTGCTCATCTTGAAAAGTGGTCAAAAGCCATTGAAAAGGGGGAAAAACCGATTGCTCTTGAAGATCACCTACCACAAGAAGAGAGACTGCTTGAACTTTTTGCTGTTCACTTAAGATGGTTGGATGGAATCGATCTTGAGGCTTTTCAACAAAAATGGGGAAAACTCCCCTCCCGCACCTTTAAGACACTCGACAAGCTTGCTTCTTTAGGCCTTATCGAAAAGGGGCCAAAACTGACTTTAAAAGGTCTTTTAGTTTTCGACGAAATTGCCGTCGACCTCCTCTAACGTAAAATTTATCTAAGAAAACGCCTACTTTTTTAATGATCGTTCCCTTCGGCTTTCATCTCTTTAGCAATAAAATGTGCAAAAGGCTCAATATTTCTTTCCGTACCTGCAATTTCTAGTGCATCTAGATAAGCTTTTCTATTCTTAACACGGATAATAGTCCAAGGATAGCCTCCTGAAATAAACATGGCGTTCATTAAAAAGCGGCCCACCCTACCATTTCCATCCATGTAAGGATGAATATAAACAAAAATATAGTGTCCTAACACAGCGCATACTGCTGCATTTTCTTCACTTTTTAAACATTCAAAAAGCGCGTCCATGGCTTCGACTAGAACTTCTTTTGGTAATGGAATATGACGTGAGCTACGAATATAAACTTGGCTTTTCCTATAACCAATAATATCTTCATGTCGAAGAATACCTGCTTGAACACAGGGAGCAAAAAGACTGTGAAACCATTTTCTTAATGCTTTTTCTATAACAATCCCAGAATTTTGTCCTTGCTGCAAAACTGCAAGTGTTTTTTTCACCTCTTGAAAGGCTTCAAAATATCCTCGTGCAGCTAATGCATCTCGTGCGCTTCGATCTTTTAGATCGATATCAGGATTCCAATGATCATTTTGCACTCTGGCAAACAGCTCATCATCTACGTGATACCCTTCAATGGACAAAGAATTATAAGCATCTTTTTCATAAAGCTCCTCTATAGTCCCTAAATCGCACCCTTTTTTCATTTTTAAGGGGAAAATAGGAATTATTTTTTCTCTAAAATCGGCCCAAAGAGAAAAAATACGTGCAACATGAGGGGATATTAAACGATCGGACTGTAAGAAAGGGGCTGAAATGCTTAAAGGATTTGTCCCTTTAATTTTCCATCCTGCTTGAACAAGATCTTCTCTTATTTCTTCTGCCATTTTTTGGTTGCCCAAAAACTCATAGGCACCAATGAGTCGCTCAGCGGCATTTTTAAAATTATACCTTAGAAACACCTCTGTTAATTGATCAGAATTCCTGATCAATTTCAAAGCAATCTCAACTTCTTGAGGATTTTTTTGAAAATAAGAGGGTGTCACTTTACTGATGGCATAAGGTAGTGTCATCACTTGCAGCCCCCTAAGCATCATTTTTTCTTCGGGCAAGTTGATGGGATCTTTGTAAACATAAACAGATGTTTCAAAAGGAAGTTCAAGAGGTGCACCCCCTCCTTTTGCTGAGATAACAATTACTTGTCTTGGAATCACTGTATTACCAGTGTGCAAGTCCAATGAGCTTTCAGCTGATAAGCAATAAGTTGTGCCATAATAATGGCTAAGATAAAGTCGCAGAAAATCCCAAAAATTGGCATGCCAAGCAGAAGAATCACCAGCAGAAAGATCGGGTTTTACCAATAAATACCATCCCTTAATGATCTCTTGTAGCCATTTAGTGCGAACAAGAATCTCCCGATCTTCTCTTTTTATCTGCAAAGAACGAACTATATGCCCTCCATTTGCCTTGGCTGCTTTCTGCACACGTTTTAAGGCTTGAGCTACTGACATAAATTACTCGAATTTTCTTACAATCGTTTACTTGATTTTCATGAAACCAATTACTCGATTTTCATGCAATTAATTACTCGACTTTCGTGAGAACTCTTACTTAGGATTTTTGTAATTAAAAGCGATTTGATAGAGTGGGTTTATGTTAGAAGAGATCATCGACTTTGCCTCCATTTCAAGTCATTCATTGGATATTACAGGACTTGGAAAAGCTGCTAAATGGCTAGAAGATAAGTTTGCTCCTCTTGCTGACAAGCATGAAAAGAAAAATCTTCCTCCCTTTCATGACTTAGATGAAGAAGGCCATTGGAAAACACATCCAGTCGGTCAACTTCTCCTCTTTTCAAAAGAGAGAAAACAGGCTCCTATTCAACTCCTTCTAATAGGCCACTACGACACGGTTTACAAAGAGCTTTTTCCTATAAAAAGAGAAAACGATCTTTTATTCGGACCCGGTGTTGCCGACATGAAAGGTGGCATTGTTTTGATGCTAAATCTTTTACGTTGGATCGAATCTTCCCCTTTAAAAGACAAAATTGGTTGGCAAGTAGCTTTAAACCCAGATGAGGAAATTGGTTCTCCTTCGTCAGGTCCCGTTCTACAGTCTTTGGCTAAAGGAAAAACATTAGGCCTTGTCTTCGAGCCCTCCCTCCCCTCCGGAGCTGTTGTTAGTACACGACCTGGATCAAAAACCCTTGTGATAGAAGCTTTTGGTAAAACTGGTCATGCAGGAAGAGACGCAAAAACAGGTCGTAATGCCCTAATTGCACTCTCTGAAGCCCTCCTCTATTTTTCTTCTTTGCAAGATTTAAAAAAGGGCATCACCGTCAACCCAGGTTGGATGCGTGGGGGCGTCGCTGCCAATGTCATTCCTGACAAAGCGGTTTTAGTGGTCAATATCCGCGGTGAGATAGCAAACGATTGGAAAGCTATTGAAGAAATTGAGAAAAAAAGAGAGGTTCAATTAAAAATCACCGAAAAAAGTAACCGCCCACCTCGTCATTGCTTGCCCCAAACCAAAAAATACTTAGAGTTACTTGGGTTACCTGCAGAACACTCTTTCGGCGTCTCAGACTCAAATCTCCTTGAGGCTGTTGGTCTTCCTACGTTGGACGGACTTGGACCTACCGGTATCCATCTCCACTCCCCTCACGAACATCTGGTCATTTCATCTCTCGAGCCACGATTAGAAAAGCTAAAGCAATTTTGTAATTTGCTGGTATTGGGATAATCACTTATATCTCGGGTCATGAGAGACCGTGTGTGGAATGAGCAACTAGAGCAGATTGCAAATCAACTCTATAGTGCTATCGAAAAAATCCAATCTGGAATTGTTGGTGTTCAAGGACCTAAAGAAGGTTTAAAAGAAGAATATTCGGCTCTTTTAAAACGGTTAGAAGAGGTGCGAGGAACTCCCCTTCACTACCCTTATCTTGGATCTGGCCTTGGAAAAGGTCCTCTTGTTGAGTTATTAGATGGAAGTGTTAAGTACGACATGGTCAATGGGATAGGCCCCTATTTTTTTGGTCACTCCCATAAAAGGCTCACTTTAGCTGCTATCCGAGGAGCCCTTTCGGACACCATCATGCAAGGCAACCTGCAACAAACAGGCGTTGCTCTTGAGGTGATGGATTCTTTAGCTAAACTATCTGGAATTCCTCACTGCTTTTTAACCTCTTCTGGAGCCATGGCCCTTGAAAATGGGCTTAAAATAGCTTTTCAAAAGAGGAAAGGGGCCACAAGAGTTTTGGCGTTGCAAGGATGTTTTTCTGGCAGAACAGTCACTCTCTCTCAAATCACAGATAAAGCCCTTTATCGAGAAGGAATTCCTACTACTCTCCCTGTCGACTACATCCCTTTTTCTGACAATCTAGATCCGACAGAATCACTAAAAGCGCTTGAGATGCACCTTAAACGGTATCCTCAAGAACATGCCGTCTTCATTGTCGAATTGATCCAAGGTGAAGGGGGCTTTAGAGCAGGCACTCCAGAATTTTTCACCCCTCTTTTAGAAAAAGCCAAGCAAGAAGGAATTCCTATCCTGTTCGATGAGGTGCAAACCTTTGGAAGATTAGAAAAACCCTTTGCCTTCCAAGTTTTTAATTTCGAAAAGTTTGCCGACATTGTCACAATAGGAAAATTGTCCAATATCTGTGCCACTCTCTACAAAAACGAGATGAAACCAAAAGGTGGCCTTCTGAGCCAAACCTTTACAGGCGCCTCAGTAGCTCTTTTTGCAGGTCTTGAAACTCTCAAACTCTTTGATGAACTTCCTATTTTTGGTCCAAATGGGAAAAACGCTACTGTTTTTAAGTGGTGTGAAAAAGAGATCAAACGTCTCGGGCTAAAAGGACCTTTTGGGCGAGGATCGATGGTCGCTTTTGTTCCAGGAAATGGGACAGAAGAGGAGGTTAGGCAATTCTTATTTCGCCTCTTTGACAAAGGAGTCATTGCTTTTGTTGCTGGTGCTCATCCCACAAAAGTAAGGATGCTTCTCCCCTCTCCGGTATTGGAAGAATCTGACATTAAAAAGATTTTCCAAATCATTGAGGAGGCTCTTTAATGTATGTTTTAAGGGAGTCCAAACTTGAAGATATCGATCAATTACTAGAATTAGCAAAAGTCGGGATCACGAGTCTCCCTGTTAACAAAGAGGCCATGACTCATAAAATAAAAAGATCGATCGCCTCTTTTGCAGCCACCGTTAATAATCCTACAGACCAATATTACCTTTTCACCCTCGAAGATACAGAGACAGGAAAAGTAGCCGGTACGTCAGCCATTGCGGCTACAGGATCGATCGTTCCAACTTTTCGGATTGTTGTTGAACCTCTTCCAAGTGTCGATATTCCTCACCCTCATGATTCAACCCTTTTAGAGCTACATCAAGAAAGGACCGGCGCAAGCGAACTTTGCGGCCTTGTTTTATGTGAATCACTGCAATCCAAAGGAGTTGGCCACCTCTTATCAAAAGGGAGGCTTTTATTCATTGCAGATCATCTGACCCGCTTTCATACCACCCTTTTTGCAGATATCCGAGGTGTTATATCCAACGATGGGGTCTGCATTTTTTGGGAGGCAATTGGAAAAAGTTTCTGTCCTTTAAGTTTTGCCGAAGTTGAAGAGCTTTACCGAACAAAACCCACCCATCTATTTCCTCTTTTTCCAAAACACCCCATTTATCTTGCCCTCCTTCCAAAAGAGGTCCGTGAAGTGATTGGAGTAACTCATCCTAAATCTGAAGGGGCTTTAAAACTCCTTTTGAAAGAGGGGTTTCATATCACAGATGAAATTCACCCACTTGATGGCGGTCCACGCGTCATTGCCCCTTTATTAGCTATTAAAAGTGTCAGAGAAGGAAAAGTTGCCTCTGTTGTCGAAAAATCGATACAAGAAGGGGCTGCTGCCTTGATTGCAAGAACAGAGGCCCCTTTTAGAGCTTGTCAAGGGGTAATCCAAGAGATGCCAGGTGGAGAAGTTGCTTTGACTGACGAAGCAAAAAAAGCTCTACAGATCTCTACAGGTTCTCATGTCAGATATTTGATGAGGTCATCATGAATATTCATGCCGCACAAAAAGCTTGGAGCCGTGTCCCTTTTGAAAAAAAAGCGGAGATTTTGAATCGCTTTCATAGAATCATTCAAGAGGAACGAGAAAAGTTTGCCAAGATCATTTCGGAAGAGACAGGAAAGCCTTTGTGGGAATCGCGAGGCGAAGTCGATGGCGTAAGTGGAAAAGTGGCCGCATCGATATCTGCCTATTTAGAAAGATGTCCAGTCCGTAAAAAAGAGGTCACCATGGGTCTTGCAGAGACGACCCATCGTCCTCTTGGAGTGGTCGCTGTTTTAGGACCTTATAATTTTCCGGCCCATTTACCAAATGGTCAAATAGTTCCAGCCCTTTTAGCAGGCAATGCGGTGATCTTCAAACCAAGTGAAGAGACGCCAAAAACAGGACAGTTTCTTGTTGATCAATTCATCAAAGCAGGTATCCCCAAAGAGCTGATTCAGCTTGTACAAGGGGGCCCTGAAGCGGGTGAAAAATTGGTTAAAGATCCATCTATACAAGGTGTATTTTTCACTGGCAGTGTCAACTCTGGGAAAAAAATCCTCAAGGCGGCAGCGGAAACACCAGAAAAGGTTATTGCTCTTGAAATGGGTGGAAATAATCCTCTTGTGATCAGTGATGTGGAAGATGTGGAAAGAGCTGTCCAAATCGCATTAGTTTCCTCTTTTATCACGACAGGTCAAAGATGCTCTTGTGCTCGAAGATTGATTGTCATCAACAATCCACTTTTTATTGAAAAGTTTTTAAAAGCAGTTCCTCAGTTACCCATCGGCCGTTTCGATGAAAAAAAAGAACCTTTTATGGGCCCTTTTGCCAAAGAACACCATAGAGAACGTGTCTTGAAAGGATATCAAGAGCTTTTAAGAGTGGGTGGAAAGGTATTGATTGAGCCTCAAAAAAAAGAGGGTGGTTTCTTTTTAACACCAGGCGTTGTTGATATGACAGGGACAAAAGGCTATGACGATGAAATCTTTGGTCCCCTTGTCCAACTTTATCGTGTAGCAAATCTTGAGGAGGCTATTGCTCTTGCCAATAACACCCAATATGGTTTGACAGCCTCCTTGATCAGCGATTCTAAACAAGAATGGGATCAATTTTTCAATTCTATTGAAGCTGGCATCATCAACTGGAACACCCCAACAACGGGTGCTTTAGCTATTCAACCTTTTGGGGGTTTGAAAAGAAGCGGAAATGGGCGTCCAGGTGCATACTATATGGGAGATGCCCTCTCCTCCCCTATCTCTTCTCTCATCTCCCTTTATCCTCGCCTTCCTGACGGAATTTTAGATCATCTAAAAGAGTAGATCAACCACAGAGAACACATAGGAGTTAATAAAAGTTCAATTTAAACTTTAGCTAGTCCGTGAGGAACTTTTCATGCTTTTAATTTCTCTCTGTGTTCTCTGTGGTTAATATTATAAATAAGACATTTATGAAGTTTTGCATTCATAAAGCAGAATCTAAAAGAGTAGATCAACCACAGAGAACACAGAGGAGTTAATAAAAGTTCAATTTAAACTTTAGCTAGTCCGTGAGGAATTTTTCATGCTTTTAATTTCTCTCTGTGCCCTCTGTGTTCTCTGTGGTTAATATTATAAATAAGACATTTA
>Ga0153954_1000047_pt1 | contig 120801 bp, 97 predicted proteins | sample TSFL038MetaG_FD_102277 | JGI IMG/M metagenome (GOLD analysis project Ga0153954, IMG submission 102277) | Attine ant fungus gardens microbial communities from Florida, USA - TSFL038 MetaG | ecosystem: Host-associated > Fungi > Mycelium > Unclassified | place: USA: Florida, Wekiwa Springs State...
GATTTCTTTTGGTAGGGTGGGCATTGCCCACCAAACTGTTGGCCTCAGCGAAGATCGGTGGGCAATGCCCACCCTACGGCAGGCCGTCTGCACCCGTTTTCTTAGGGTTGACAAAGCACTAGATCTCGACGAAGCCACCTGCGCTGGAGTTCTTTGAACCGGGTCGAGACCTAAGCTCGGCGATCCTGTGTGAATGGATGTGCACACCCGAAAAGGATATCCGGCTAGTCATTCTTGCGATCATGCATCCGTTCAAATCGCCCGACCATGGCCCGAGAGTCGCCCTTGCCTGATTAAGCGAAGCCGCTCGGGGTCATTGATAAGGGGCTAGGCAGGCGCCGTCGCCTTAGCCAGATACTCCATCTCCGCGCGGCGGTCGGCCTGCGCTACGGTGCCACGTCATTCCGGGTCGGAGCTTCCTGGCTGGAAAGCCGTGCTTGGCGCCTGATTAAAATCGGAAAAGAGATAAACAAGCCAGTTCGAGACGCAACGGGGATTCATAGGGTACGTGCCGGCCGTGCCACGAGATGTGGAGTGCGGACTCAGACGAACGCGCGCACGCCCCCATGATCAACTGACGTCGATGCGCTTGACTTATTCGGAAGCCGCCGAACACTCTTGAAAAAGATCTCTTGCGCAAGGTCCGAATATAAGATCCGTGGCATACTCGAATCCGGACGGCGACAGGCTCGTGAGATTGACGATGAGCAGCAAGGGGCGAAGTCCTCGCTATCAAAAGCCAACCGGTGAAAGTGGGCCGGATCGCGATGGCGTTGCGAACCTGGAGCGGGGAACCGAGCCAGAGGCGCCGTCAGTCCTGAGGTTTGGGGACGGACTTGGCGAAACGGTGGCCTACCGGCCTGACGATCCGAACGCGGGAACGGACGATACGTTCGAGGTCTTTGGCGATTCTGATTCCGGCTTTCCCGAGATCGATGACCTCATTGATCGTACCCTGGGGCAGTATCGCCTGGACTCGGTCGTGGGACAGGGTTCGATGGGCCGGGTCTACCGCGCCGAGCATCTGGAGCTGGCTCGTCCCTGCGCCATCAAGGTCATCAGCCCGGGACTCGTGGCCAAGCAGCCACAGATCCGGGAACGGTTCTGGGCCGAAGCTCGAGCCGTTGCCAACCTGCTCCATCCGCATGTGGTCATGGTCCATAACCTGGGAACCGACCGGGGTTACCACTTCATCGAGATGGAGTACATCGCCGGAGGGATCAGCCTCAGCGAGTCACTCATCCGAGAAGGCCCCTTCGAGCCGGTGCGTGCTTCGACCCTGGTGCGTCAGGTCGTCCTGGCACTTGGAGCCGCCCACTGCTCGGGGATGGTCCACCGCGACGTCAAGCCGTCCAACGTGCTGTTGACTCCAACCGGTCAGGCGAAGCTCGCGGACTTCGGCCTGGTTCGGAGCCTGCGGGAACTGGAACTGGCGGGAGTACCGGTCGCCGGCACACCGACGTTCATGGCCCCCGAGCTCTTCGCCGGGATCCCGGCCAGTCATCGCTCTGACATCTACGCCGTCGGCGTCATGTATTATTACCTGTTGACCGGTCGGCTTCCCTACGTCTCCGACCAGATCGGTCAGCTGATCCAACTTCACCGCGCGGCTCCCATACCCGACGTCCGCGAGATCGCCCCGGATGTCCCCGACGACGTGGCCGAGATCCTTACGCGCTGTCTGGCCAAGAATCCCGAAAAACGCCCCGAATCGGCCGACGAGCTGGCCGAAGCCCTGGAAGCCGCACTCCTGAATCTGCGAGAAACGGAGAGCCTCGTCCGTGAGAGTGTCCAGGGACTCGATTGCTTCATCCAAGGGGGACGCGATAACTTCCGCATCCTTTTCCCGCTACCCAACGACCGGCTCCAGGAAGTTTATGTCGAAGTGACCCACGGTGAGGATGGGGAACGCCATCTCTCGGTCTTCTCCATCTGCGGTCCCGCGGATTCAAAGTACTTCGAATTCGCGCTCCGGATGAATGACAAACTCACTTATGGCAGCCTTTCCATTCGTAGCGTCCACGGTCAGCCGATGTTCGTCATGACTCGCACGTTTGCCCGCGAACACGTTTGCTCTGCCGACATCCGCTCCGCGCTTCTGGAGATCGCCCGCCGAGGAGATCATGTCGAGCATCTTTTGACGAATGCTGACATGTATTGATAAGGCGAGAATTAGCGTTGGACGGATTCGCTTTCCTCGTTTTTCGGTAGATCCAACCATTCTGAGATCGACTTCCTGTACACGGAGTGCGCCATGCCGATACGACAAGATGCGACATCCGTCGGAATAGCGTTGTCGATCGGCGTAGCCGCGGTCGCCATTCTGCTGGTGCTCTGGCTCTGGTACGAGCGACGGAATCGAGACGAGCTCGAGTTGTCAGACAAGGACGTGGATCATTTTTCGCGCCAGGATCGTCGTCGAGGGTTCGTGGCTCTGATTCTGTTGCTCCTGTCCGCGGGGATCTCGTTCGGGTCGCGCCTTGAGCCGCTGGTAGACGGACGAACGAATCGCCTCTTTGTACAGACCTGGCTCGGGGTCCTTGTCCTTATCTTCGTGTTGCTACTCTTGGCTATGTTCGACTGGTTCGCCACCCGGACCTATGCCAGACGGCATCTGCGATCCTTGGTGAGAGAGCGAGCCCAGATTTTCAAGGATGAGATGCGACTGCGAACCAAGCGTTCGGAAGGACGTAATGAATCCGGTGGTCCGGACGGAGAGGGAATCGAGTGACACCCCGACACGGAAGAACGCTCTTTTCTCTGGATGCGGAAGGCCGTGACTCTCGCTCGGGAATGAAGAGCGCGTGAACTATTGGTTGACTCGATGTTAAGCGAGAGATACTATTTAACACGATGATCCAGGACGAGATCGCCCCTCGCGTCGATGAATGCACGAGGATTTTCGGAGCCCTCGAGAGGTTAGGCACGCGCACGTCGCAGGGAAGCCCCGAGGTTTTGCGAGCGGCGATAACCTTTCCATCCGCGGTTCACTTCTCGCCTCCATGGTTTCCAACCCTGGATCACCCGCGACGAAAGCCCTGGCGCGTCCTTGGGAGATCTGCTCGATGCGATCTTTGATGTTTCCGCGGTGGAAAATCGGGCTCATTGGCCTTGCACTCTTCGTCTATCTCTCTGCGCACGTCGCGGGGACGGCTCGGGCCGCTGAACCCAACCCCAAGCTTTATTGGGATATTAATGACATCCGCCCCGGGATGAAGGGGACCGGCCGCACCGTCATGGTCGGCACCAAACTCGAGGAGTTCGGCGCCGAGGTGCTCGGGGTGATGCGCGGCGTCAGCCCCGGCCGTGACATGATCCTTTGCCGGCTGACCGGCTGTAACCTCGAACACGCCGGGATCATTCAAGGTATGAGCGGTAGCCCTATCTATATTGATGGGAAGCTGATGGGGGCCGTTGCCTTCGCCTGGGAGTTCGCCAAAGACCCGATCGCGGGAGTCACCCCTTTCCAGCAGATGGTCCAGTACGTTCGCTCCAACGACCGTCGGCTCGTCGCGGAAGCCAAAGATGGCGAGGTTCACGCGTCCACCGGAAACATTCCGCTGATGATCGACGGCCTGGCGAACGACGAGACGGACGCCGGGATGCCGACCCCCGTTTCGGGGGGGACTCTCGCCGGAATGAAGGCGATTGCCACCCCGCTGGCAGCCTCGGGCTTCAGCCCTCGGGCCCTCGCGGTCCTGAGCGAGCGATTCCGCCCGTTAGGGCTGGCCCCCATGGCAGGGGGAGGTGCTCCCGACCGAGTCATTCGTGAAGAGGGAGACAAGCCGCTCGTTCCCGGTTCTCCTCTAAGCATCGCCATGGTGACGGGAGACTTCGACCTCTCCGGCATTGGGACCGTCACGCACGTCGAAGGGAATCGGGTCTATGGCTTCGGCCATCCCATGTTCAGCCTGGGAGCCTGTGAGTTCCCGATGATGACCGGCTACATCCACACGGTCTACCCTCGGGCCAGCGTGAGCATGAAGATGGGCTCACCGTTGAAGGTCGTGGGTGTCCTTGATACGGATGTCAGCACGGGCGTTGCCGGACATCTCGGCGCCGCTCCCGACATGCTTCCCCTGGTGGTACGGGTCAAGAGCGGACGCTATTCCGAGCCCCAAACCTACCGCGTTCAGATGGTTCGCGAACCGAACTTGCTCCCCAGCCTCGTCATGTCGGTCCTGACCAATGCGATCGACACCGAAGGGAATCTGCCCGAGGAGTTGACGGCACGCATCAAGTCAACGATCAAGATCAAAGGCCACAACCCCATCCAACTCCACGACACGCTGAGCGGCCCCCGCTATACGGGCCCGATGGGAGCCGCAGCTCTGTTCAGCCCGATCGCATCGATCGTGAACATCCTCGTCCGCAACCCGATGGCCCCTGTTCGGATCGAGTCCATCGACTGCGATGTCGAGATCTCCGCTGGCCGCTCGGTTGCCACGATTGAGTCCATCCGGCTTCTCAGCGACCGACTCGAACCCGGCCAAACCTTGCAGGCGATCGCGACCATCAAGCCGTTCAAGGGAGAGCGCCAGTCCGTGCAGCTCGCACTGAAGCTTCCCGACGATTTTGACGAGGGCACCCACGAGATCAACGTCTGCGATCTGGGCAACAGCCTCCGCCGTCGCGTCCGCAACGAGCCTTCGCTCCTGGAACCGCGCGACCTGGACGGTATCCTCAACGCCCTGCAATTTCAGATTGAGCCGAATCGCACGGCGATCTATCTTCACGTTCCCCTACCCGATCGGGGACTCGCGGTCCAAGGGCAATCCTTGCCGAACTTGCCGGGCAGCGCTCGGGCGGTGCTCTCCACGAGCCGACAAAGTCAGGAGCCGGCGGTGAGGGCCGACTTGATTGGCATGGCCGACACGCCGTACGTTATCGAAGGCTCGCAGACGCTCCGATTCACCGTGGCGAAGGACACCGGGCTTTCGCTGCGTTGAACCGGGGCGGCTCCGACGTCATCCTGTCACCAGAAGGCGGCCGGCCGACAGAATCTGGTCCGGGCAAGCAGCCCGGATCCGGTTCTCTGGCACCTTTGATCGAAATTCGACGGCCGGCGTCGATGACGCGACATTCTGTTGTAAAGGGAATCTGATGCGATTCGATCCGCGGTGCGGGCGGTCGACCGTCCGGGCAGCCATTCTCGCCGGGGTGCTCGTTTCCGGGTTCGGCCCTGCGAGATTCGCCGTTGCCAAGTTGGAAACCTGGCGCCAGGAGACGGCCTCAGCCTTCAACAAGGGGCATCGCGAGCGCGTCGTCGTTTCCGACACCGGCCGGATCCGGTTGGGGCAGTCCTTGACTCCGGTCGGCAAAATCGACGCAGCCCGGGTCTGGGACCTGGCCCGAACCTCCGATGGCGTCCTCTTCGCCGCGACTGGCGATGCCGGCAAGGTCTATCGCCGAGAGTCCAAGGAGGATGCCGAGTGGACGGTCGCCTACGACGCCGCTGACACTCAGGCGCTCTCGCTCGCGGTCCTTCCCGACAACCGCGTTTTCGTCGGCACGGGCCCGAGCGGCCTGCTGGTCGACCTGACCGATCCCAAGCACCCGAACCCAACGCCTCCGCTCGACCCCTCGGTCAAGTATCTCTGGGACCTCGCCGCCGACGGGAAAGGAAACCTCTACGCGGCCACCGGGCCGTCCGGACAGCTCTGGAAGATTGCCCCCGACGGAAAACGAACGCTTCTCTACGACAGCCCCCATTCTCATCTCTTGAGTGTCGCCGTGGGGCCGGATGGCTCGGTTTATGCCGGCAGCGACGGGGAAGGCTTGATCTACCGCGTGGATTCTGAGGGAAAGACCTCGGTCGTCTACGATGCGCCGCAAAGCGAGATTCGAACTTTGCTTTTCGCACCCGACGGCTCACTCTACGCGGGGACTGCCGCCGAAGCAGGCGGTGGCGGCGGATCGGGTCGAGGACCGGGGCTCTTTTCCAGTGGAGGCGCACTTTCGTCTTTACTCCCGAATGCCACAGGGGCCACCACCGCGGCGGCCGACCCGGATGAGCCTCCGAAGCCTTCGACTCCGTCCGCGCGCCCGACCCCGCCGGGTTCGAGCGGTGGCGGTGGTTCCGCCACTCCTAAGCCTCCGACTCCTGGAGATAACGCTGTCTACCGCATCGGCTCCGATGGCGTCCCTCGCGAGGTCTTCCGTGCCCGCGTCTTAATCTTTGCCCTCGCCTGGCAGGACGGCCGACTCCTGGTCGGAACCGGTCCCGAGGGGCAGCTTTTCGAAGTCCGCGATCAGGGGCAGGAATCAATCCCGATCGCCCGCCTCGATCACGGCCAAATCCTTGCCCTCCTCGCCGATCCCAAGGGGGGCCTCCTCCTGGGCGCGGGAGACCCCGGCGCCGTCGTTCGGCTCAACGCGGGCTATGTGTCAACCGGTACGCTTGTTTCCGAGGTCCTCGACACCAAGCTCATCAGTCGCTTCGGAGCCCTCACCTGGCGGGCCGATCAACCCGAAGCCACCTCCATCTCCGTGCAGGTACGGACCGGTAACGTCGGTGAACCGGACTCCACCTGGTCGGCCTGGTCTCCGGAGCAAACCTCGGCCGCCTCCGCCAAGGCCGTGGTCCCTCCGGGTCGCTTCGCTCAATACCGTCTGACGCTATCGACCAAGGATCCGGCCGTCACTCCCGAAGTCCGCTCCGTGGTCCTCCGTTACCAGACTGTGAATCTTCCCCCGGAAGTCACCAAGATCGACGCCCCCGACGTAAGCGCTTCGGACGGCGCAACGCGACAGACCCGGCTCACGCTCCGCTGGGAAGTCTCCGACCCGAACAGCGACGACTTGGTCTATACCTTGCACGTCCGCAAAGAAGGTTGGCCTGACTGGATCCGCCTTGGCGATGAACATTTGACATCATCCAACTTCGAGTGGGACACCACGTCCGTCCCCGACGGACTCTACCGCTACAAGATCAGCGTGAGCGATCGTCCCTCGAACAACGCCGATGACGCGCTCACTCGCGAACGAACGAGCGAGCCGTTTCTGGTCGACCACCAGACCCCCACCGTCACCCTCGAAGCCAAATCCCGAGGCGCTTTGATCACTCTCAACGACGCCATGACCCGTCTGACCAAGGCGGCCTACGCCCTCGACAGCGGCGAATGGACCCCGATCTTCCCTGACGACGGCCTCTTCGACTCGAACCGAGAAACCATCACCCTCAGCCTCCCCGACCTCAAACCCGGCAGCCACATCCTCGTCATCCGAGCCACCGACGCCGCCGGCAACACCGGAACCGGAGACCTCCTACTCGACGTCCACTAAGATCCCCCGGCCAATCCCAGATCGATCGGCGCGACCCCATCCCGCCGATCGATCCGCCGATTCCCGCCAAAGACGCGCAATCTCTCGGAATTGTGAAAAGGAGTCTTTATCCCGGAGCCTCCTCTTCTTAGAATAATCCCCTTAGCCTTCTTACCTGATGCATCGGGCGATTAGCTCAGTTGGTAGAGCGCCTGCTTTACACGCAGGATGCCGGGGGTTCGAGTCCCTCATCGCCCATTTCTAAACCCTTTCTATGCAATTGTTTATGGTCAGACATCTTCTGCGGCTCTTTTGTGTGATGAATACTGTGACGATTCGGTACCCTCAATTGGCCAATCGATGATAGCATTCTGTCTCGAAGGATGGTTGCCGTAGCCACGTTCGAACCGGCAACACGCCGAACGTGGTTTGAGCCGTAGATGGGGGCATTCTTGCCGATCACCCACCGTATCCTCGACGAGGATCGCTCGGCTCCTCCAAGGAATGCCATATCGCGGTGTGCCTCTTTCATTCCTTCCACGATGAGTTCGGCTACCGGAGTGATCGGCGACACGGTCCGTCGTTGAGTATCGTGACGGTCCAAGGTCGCTGTCCTCTTGGAGCATTGACCTGGCGAAATCCAAAATCCTGAGCGGAGTCCTTCGCCGCAACTTCGACGGAAATAACCGCATCGTGGTCGCCAAGAGTCACAGCCCGACGCTGTGGCCCACCTACCGCTCCCGATCTTCCGGAATGTAGGGAATTAACCCGTTCCGGAATGCCACTTCCTGGACTTCCCTCGGGCTCCTGCGGATATCCACGAGGAGACCGTTGACCTCCAGCATCCAAACCAACGGGTTGTCGCCCATCCGGCTAGGCAGCGTCCACTCTGGATCGAGGGGGTGGATCTTGAGCAGATTACGGATCGCCATCGACTTCGCCGAGCCGGTGGCCTCAGAGATTCCAAATCCCTTGTCAATGTCGGTCATCTTCATGTGGTGCGGCTGGGACGGATCACCGAGGAAGTTTACCCAGCCGATCACCCGCACAATTCCGCTGGCCCAGGATTCAGGCTTGCCTCGGGTCAGCGGCGAAGGCCGTTTGCGGGCCAAGACGCCCGCCAGTTTCCGGCATAAGACACTGTACTCGGTATCGAGATGGTTACGGCAAAAACCGTCGGTCAAAGCTACGATGACGTCATAGACGGGACGGCTTGCGGCCGGGATCGTGGGTTCCTCGCCTGGCTCTTGCTTTTTCCTGGCCATCGGAATTGCCTCCCTCGGTTTTCAATCGCTGAAAATCTGCCAATGTTTGGGCCACGACGGCGGTGCCATCCAGTGACGTTGAGGATTTGTCGACTCATGGTGCTTACTCGTCATTCAACTGCACCACCATTCTAACGATCTGAGTCGGACACGTAGTTCATGAGGTTGTACTCCGCAAAGTCCTCCAGGGGGCATCAAAGTCGGGTGCCATCCAGAATGAGCGGTCCTTCGCCGTCCCCGGCTGACAGGGCCAGCTCGTGCGGGGCGGGCGGGTGACGATGATGGCGACGGGTTCGCCGTCGGCGGTCAGTACCAGTTCCTCGCCGGGGACCATGCCCCCCACGATCACGGGCAACTTCGGCTGGGCCGCAGCCAGTGGCAACGTGTGAGACATCGTTTACTCCTTCGCCACTGGGGTCTTGTTATCCCAAGACCCATCGAAACGATCTGGGCTATCCCTTCCATTCTCATTCTACCTCTGCCCCGCCCATCGTTTGTCGAAGGGGCTTGGGTTGTTCGACCAGCCCTATCGCTGGGAGGCTCTCCTCCCATTGGGACTGGTGGCGATTTCGCGGTGGAGGGCCGAACAGTGGCTCGCCTTGAAGCGGCGAGCCCGCCGCGAGCGTCGGGAGCTTGTACCGGATCGGCATTGCGGCGTCGATTTCGATGGGCGATGGTTGTGGGACGATGACCAGTGCCATGTCGGGTCGCTCCGGGGGAGAAGAGGACGGATTTGGCGATCGGCGCGTCGATTATCGGCCGTGAATGGTCCAGTCGCTACGAGTTTTCTTGATTCCAGCGATGGCTTCAGCCGGGCTCAACGATGCTCCGATTCGTCGTCGTGGTCCGCTTCCTGACCTGTCGCTCCGAGGTGGATCCCCATCACGCCGCCGCCCATGGCACCGGCCAGGCCCCCGCTAACGTTGCCTCCCTCTTTGCTGCCGCCCTCCTTGCCGCCCGTGACGATGATCCGCGTGGGCCCTTGACGGGGGATCGCAACGCCCGGGGCTATGGGCGCGAGGTTGAGCGCCTTGCGGATGAAGTCTCGGAGCGAGACGACAAGTTCCGCAGTCTCGACAGTGTGGCCAGCGACAAGCTGACTGGCGGCGCGTGCGGCAAGCACAACCTGTTCTTCGGTGCCAAGCAAGATGATGTCCGAGAGCGCAGCCTCGACGGCGTCGCGGATGCGTCTCGCGCGCTCACCCCCCGGCATCTCCTCGATGTCCTTAAGATCCCGCTTGTGCCGCGGATCGACTTCGAGACTACCTGTGAATGAGCCACCGAGAGCCTTGTATGCGGCAATGAGCGTGCGCAATCGCTCGTTGATCTGCCGGTTCTCGCGGTCGCGCCGCTGCTGCACCGATTGCATAACGAGCAGGCGAATCACGACGCCGATGAGCGTGACGAGAGCGATGCCGATGAAACTGAGGAACATCGCCTGCCAGGAGCTGAAATCGAGGTTGCGCATGAGATGATACGTGCTTTGCTTCGGGATGCCAGAACCGGGGCGATAACCTCGGACATCGACGGACGGCAACGGCCACTAACGAAAGTCTAACCCAACTTCTGCTTTCGTTCGATCCTGTTGCGTTCGCCCTCACTTATCAATGGCCTCGAAGTCTAGGTCGAGATAATCCTCGCTGACATAGCGATTCCATTCGTAGCATGCCAAGACCGTTGCGTCGCAGAGCTCATGGTGCTTCTCGTAGGCAGAGTCGAAATGTGACGGATCCATCTTCGTGACGCATTGGTGTCGCACGGCCGGTACCGTAATTGTGGAAGATGCTTGTGGCGAATTCGTAGATTGTGTCCCAATTATCGAGGAACTCCAGTGTGAGAGTATGTTCGGGCCAAGTCGCGGGACCGTAGGGTTTACCCTTTCGGGTCATGGACGATGGGAATGTCCAGTTTCTCCAACAGCCATCCCTGGTAATCCTTGAGCGTAACCTCCTCGCCGTCGATCAGCACTTTCGTCTTTTTGACGATGCTCTTTCTGGAACAAATCAACGAAAATTGGTATGAGTTGGATTGATTCATATTATTAGTCAATTAATCGATGATTCGTTAATTTGCTTATGTTTGCAAAAGATGCCGGGGCCGCACTGCCGGAGACGACCTACGGACGGCGCGGCCCAGCTCGAAAACCCTCATCGTTTTATTGCGTCTGGCCACGAGGGAACGGACAGGTCGCACTTGGGACTTCTCCGTACAAACTCCTTCTCTGCGGCGATCGAAACTGCGGTGCCATCCACACGAAGGTGGGCCAGCCCCGGGATTGCGGAAAGTTCCATCAACCCCGTATCTGAAACCACGGTCATCATGAGATCCACGGTAGTGAGGTTCTTGAGGAGCGCTAGTTGCTTGAGTCCGTCATCCGTTAGATTCAAGCAACCTGAAAGGTAGAGGATGCGGAGGTTTCGGAGGGCCGCCAGTTCCTTCATGTCGGCGTCCGTCACCTTCGTATGAGAGAGGTTGAGGGCAATGAGGTTCTTGGAGGCCGCTAGCTCCTTCAAGATGGTGGCTGTCACGTTGTTCCCAGAGAGGTCAATGGCGGTAAGGCTCTCGAGGGCCGCTAGTTCCTTCGCCTCTGCGTCTGTCAGCAACCGCTCCCGGTATCCCTCTTTACCGCGGGCCAACTCCCCACCCATGGCCCCACGGAGGTCAAGAGTGGTGAGGTTTTTGAGGGCCGCGAGCTCCGTCAGACCGGCGTCCGTCACATCTGTCATAGACAGTTCAAGGGTGGTAAGTTTCTCGAGGGCCGCGAGCTCCTTCAGGCCAGCGTCGGTCAGCGACGGTTTCCGGGCTGCCCCTGGAGGGACGGCGATGTTCGCATCGAGCCCAAAGAGCATAAGGGTGGTGAGGTTTTTGAGCGCCGACAGCTCCTTCAAGCCGGCACTCGTCACTCTTATCCCGGAGAAGGTAAGGGTGGTGAGGTTTTTGAGGGCCGCCAGTTCCTTCAAGCCGGTACCCGTCACCTCCGTTCCACTGAGGTCAAGGGTGGTGAGATTCTTGAGGGCCGTCAGTTCCTTCAAGCCAGCGTCCGTCACCTCCGTTGAAGAGAGGTTAAGCGTGGTGAGGTTCTTGAGGTCCGCCAGTTCCTTCAAGCTAGTGTCCGTCACCTCCATGGAAGAGAGGTTAAGGGAGGTGAGGTTCTTGAGGTTCGCCAGTTCCTTCAAGCCGGCGTCCGTCACCAGACTCGCCGCAGAGAGGTCAAGGGTGGTGAGGTTCTTGAGTGTCGCCAGTTCCTTCATTCCGGCGTCTGTCAGCGTCGAATCAGAGAAGTCAAGGGTGGTGAGGTTCTTGAGGTCCGCCAGTTCCTTCAAACCGATACCCGTCACGCTCGTCTCAGAGAGATTGAGCACGGTGAGATTCTTGAGTGCCGCTAGGTCCTTAAGTTGAGCATCTGTCACCTGCGTGTACGAAAGACCAACGACTTTACCGAACTGTTCGACCATCCCGCCGCGCTCTTTTATCGCCTCGATCACAGCATCCTCGGTGGGATCGGCCCGAACGATCGGCGTAGCGACGAAGCAACAGAGCGTGACCACGAGAAGTCTCATGAAGTTCTCCTATTTCGTTGTCCAACCGGAAACGGTCGTGCCCCAGAGCTATTCGGCCGGGCGTTGTGTATTAAACTGTGGAACGGCCGGTAACGTTAGCCATTCCTTGAGTGACCACACGTGATCGGCCAATCCGGCCGCCATCGCGGGGGGCCGCTTTTGCCAAGGACCCAAGTCGGCCCGCTCCCGCAGCGTCCGCACCGGCTGACGGAAGTTGTTGCTGTACTTCGTGAAGTAGGTCATCGCCTCGTGCATCCGCCAGTCCTTACCAAGGTGTTGAGATCTCACGAGCCACCGCCTCGCCCATTTCAATGGGCGATTGGGACCGGATCAGCGGAACTTCGAGTCCGGCGCAAAGCATTGGCAGCAAACGAGCAAGCCCACCGCTGGAAAGGGCGATGGGCTTGATGCATTCTCCATGCCAGGGCCACGGACTTGGTACCGAGTCCGCATCCTTCTCTTCTAGGCGGTACGATTCGAAGCCCGGACTCGTGTCGGTTCAATACTCTCGGCGATCCGTTCGATAGGCACAAGCTGGAGCGAGAGACCTAATTATCATAAATTGTATTGGCTTTCATGATTCTGGTGAGTTGTCGAACGTCGATATTGGGATCCCCTGACGCTGCAATTCGTCACTGCCCCGCTCTGGGAATAGCTTGAGGTAGGTTGACCGCCGAGCCTGAAACCATTCTTCGAACAGCTCGCAGTCTCTGCCTGTGGCAGTGCCACTTTGTTCAAGAAGTCGTTTTAGTGCGTCGATGAGCAGAGCCCGGGATTCGTTATCACGGCCCTGCCTCCTCCAGATTTCCGCCAGGTATCCTATCTCCTCGCATCGGCACCAGTCACTCATCGACTGGCGGAGCGTCACAAGGAGTTTTTCGGCGATTTCGTCGTGCCCGCTTCTGAAGGCGGCACCTCCTAGCTTACTGTACCCCCGATTGTGCTCCCAGTGGGGTTGGAACTTCTCCAGGAGCGCGCGGACATCGGCTTGCCGGTTCAATTCGATCAAGGCATCAACGTAACCGTCGAAGTTTTCGCCCAGCGGTGAGAAGCAAGCGAGTACTTCACCTTGGAGCGAACGATCGGCATGCTCCGCAACGGCGAGTAAGGATTCGTATGCCAAGCATGTGCATGCAGCTCGTGATTGAGATCGTGAATCTATTAATGCCGATACGTAATCGGGAAAAGTGGATCCCAGCACACTGTGGCGGCCTAGCAACTTCTTGGTTTGCTTGGGCTCAGACCCGGCCTCTTTCAGAAGCCGTTCGTAGGCGATGACGATTTGTTCGGGGGGCCGTGGCTGACCGGCAGGGTGCAAGTATTTACGTCGGTCAGGTTCATCCCGAAAACCGAGGAGTACCCGGCCAACGTGAAGCATTAGCACCGTATTATCTTCATTGTCTGTAGGCATTTCCGCCGCAGCGTACCAGCGGCTTCGCGGCCCGTCGAGAACGATCCAGCCCGACTGACCGTGCCTGGTGGCCTTTCCCAGCGCGACCAAATCTTGGGGATATTCGAGTTCGGCTGAGAGTTCCGCAACTGAGACGATGCTTACCTCACCGAGTCCTTCGATTTTGCACTGCTGGAGCATACCGTCGTATTCGGTTGAGTTCTCGGGTACTTCGGTCTCCAGGATCAGCTCACGATGTTGCAACTCCCAAAAGCCGTGAATGGCATAAGCATCCTCGGGAGGTCGTTGTTCGAGCTTGTAGGTAAAGAGGCAGAATGTGACGCTGCCGACGAGGCCAACCCCCACCTCGTCTTCTTTGAGACCCGACTGGTCCCTGACGCGATATCGCAGGAGCCACATGGGTTTCTGCTCTCGTTCCGGCGGCCAGCTTAATTCGCGGTGATCGACAATCTCCACCGCATCGGGCGGATGACCAAGTTCGTTGGGATGTGCCAGCCATTGAGCGAATTCCGCCTTGGCACGAAAGCCGGCATCCTCTGCCTCTTCGGGGATAGCGTCCGTACGGCCCAGTTCCTCCAAATACTGTCTGGCCCTTTCGGCGAGGTTGACGTCGAGGCAGAACCGCGCCAGCCTTGCGATTCCCGCTTCGCGGCCCAGTTTCGCAGTTGCCCAGGCCGCTTCCATTTGAACATCAGTACTGGGATGATCGAACGCCAGGGCGAGGAGGGCATCTCGTTTCTCGCCGCTGACCGAAGGTATCGCGGCCGTAGCGCTGACAGCATAGCTGAAGTGGTCTTCATCGCGATCGGTCAACCAGTTTTCAAGCTGTTCTCTGCCAGCCGCGGAATCGAAGGGATGTGGAAAGGTGGCACCTTCACGCTGGGCGGTATTGGCACTGTCGAGAAGAGAGACGGCCAGGAAATCGGTCGGCAAGGGGTCACTGAGTTCCTTGGCTAGCTTCCTTCCGCTCCTCGGCCACGGCCAACAGACGCTTCGACGAGCCGCCGATGTCGTACAACAGCGTCAGATAGGTGTGACCGCGGGTCCAGGCGATCTCGTCCACGGCCAAGGCCGTCACCTGGCTCAGGTCGCGATGGGCCAGGCCCCACTCCACCGCGTGCTCCACGGCCCGGCAGACGCTATCCCACGACGTGCGGAATCTCGACGGTCACCCCGCACCGCGGGCAATTCACTCGCCGCATCCGGTAGGCCAGGAACACCAAGATCCCCCACAGCGGCACGAACTCAAATCGCCGTTCCTCCAGGCGGTCGTACACGGGACCCGGGCGGCCGCAGCGGGAGCAAAACACACGGCAGTTCTTCCGGGCCACCACACGAATGACCAGTGCCGCCCCGTCGGCACGCTCCTCAAGGCTGGCTTCGCCGTAAACAAACGACTTGAACTTCTCCACGCGATTGAGGATCGTCTGGATACGCATCCTGGGGCTCTCTCGGTTTCGACGAAGTGTGGTAACTCCATCTTGACCGAAGGGTGCCTCAGGATGCGTTCTTTTCTCTCAAGGCGGATTTCCCTTCCGCTCATGCACCCACAGATTCCGCGGAAGACCCTCGGTACGTCGCCGGCTGTGTCCGTGTTCTGCCGATCTGATCTTTGTAATACCGAAATTTGTGTTGAACATATTCTCTTGATTCTCTTATTCCCGGGAAAGTCCGCCAGAGTTGTCAGGGCGATCTCCGCTCAGTTATAAGATGGCTTAGCCAGGTGACGACGCATCGAGGATTTGGGGGGCATCCTGATATGTCCAGTGTCTACGCAGGGATCACTTCGACACGCTCCTGTTGGGCGACTCTCCGAAACCCTCCTGAAATCCTTGGCTCGACATTCTGCGAACCCACCCAGCCACCAGCCCCATCACGTTCAATCTCTGCGCCACGCACTAGGGGGTGAGTATGCGTTACAGTTTGATAGGTTTCTTTTGCTTATTCGCACTTGCCGGCCAGGCCGATGCGCAACCCTCTCCATCCGTGGATTGGCCCGGCGTTGGAAACGACCCTGGCTGTATGCGATATTCGCCCTTGGATCAGATCAAATGTGAGAACATCTCTCGATTAAAGCCGGTCTGGACATACCATACTGGGGAGCTTGAAGGCCGAGTTGGGAGGACGATCGAGTGCACACCGATCGTCGTCGAGGGGGTGATGTACCTCACGACCGGGTATCTTCGGGTCGTGGCGCTCGACGCTGCGACCGGCAAGGAACTCTGGCAATTCGATCCCTTGAAGGACCACCCTTTCGAGTATCAATCGGCGTCGGGCGGCGTCAACCGGGGTTGTGTATTTTGGTCGGATGGCAAGTCAGGCGGAGAGCGGCGGATCATCCACGGTACTTCGGATGGACGACTCTTTTCGTTGGATGCCAAAAGCGGCAAGCTCGACGAGAAATTCGGTGAGCGAGGAATTCGCAACCTTCGTAAGGAACTTGACCCGAAGGTGGCTCGTCTTCCTTACGGTCCCACGTCGGCGCCTGTGGTTTGGAAGGACACGATGATCGTTGGGTTTTCGTGCGGCGAAGGACCAGGCATCGCCTCGCCTGGGGACATTCGAGCCTTCGACGTTCACACCGGATCTGAACTCTGGCGGTTCCACACGGTTCCCCAGTCGGGTGAGTTTGGCAATGAGACGTGGGAGGGGAACTCCTGGAAAGACCGCGGAGGCGCGAACGCATGGGGAGGGCTGAGCGTTGATGTCGAGCGTGGCCTCGTCTTCGCGGGACTCGGCTCGGCGGCGTTCGACTTCTACGGAGGTGACCGGTACGGCGACAACCTGTTTGCGAACTGCACGATCGCCCTCGACGCCAAGACGGGCCAGCGCGTTTGGCATTTCCAGACGCTACGTCATGATTTGTGGGACCACGATCTGCCGGTCTATCCGAACCTTGTCAGGGTCACCCGCGATGGCAAGGCGGTCGACGCGGTGGCACAGGTGACGAAGACAGGCTATGTGTTCCTGTTCGATCGAGTCACGGGCAAGCCGCTGTTCGAGATCCGAGATCAGCCCGTTGCGGGTTCCGAGATCCCGGGCGAACGTGCGGCAGCCACTCAACCCGTGCCGGTCAAGCCGCCGCCGTTCTCCGTGCAGTTTCTCAATGAGACGAATGTGACCGACATCGGCCCGGCCAATCGAGCCTCGGCGCTGGAACAACTGAGGAAGGTCCGGGGAGGTCCGGCGTTCAATCCACCGAGCAGGCAAGGGACCGTGGTTATCCCTGGTTTTCACGGTGGGGCCAACTGGTCGGGTGCCTCCTTCGATCCCACCAGCGGCCTGCTCTACGTCAACTCGAACAACGTGCCGAATATCATCACGCTCGATGAATCCCGTCCGGATGAGAAAGCGATCATCGGACCGTATCGACACAAGGGATATATTCAGTTCCGCGACCATGAGGGTTATCCCGCCATCAAGCCGCCATGGGGAGTCTTGACTGCGATCAACCTGAACACAGGCGAGTTCGCGTGGCAGGTGCCTCTCGGCGAATACCCAGAACTGACCGCCCGGGGAATTCCGCGCACCGGTACCGAAACCTTCGGCGGCTCGATCGTGACGGCGGGAGGACTCGTCTTCATCGCGGGCACCAAGGACGAGAAGTTCCATGCCTTCGACAAGGCCTCCGGTCGTATACTGTGGGAACACGCACTTCCGGCAGGAGGCTACGCGACGCCTTCGACCTATCAAGTGAACGGCCGCCAGTACGTCGTCATCGCGGCGGGAGGGGCCGGAAAACTGCGGACCAAGGCCGGTGACGCCTTTGTGGTCTTCGCTCTGCAAGACTGATACGGCAAAATCGCAACAGCTAGATAAGATTTGCAATTACTTTTCCAAATAGTTTTTCCCGTGAGCTCAGGCGGTTGTGTCGCTCAGGTAACTCTTTCCGACGCTCAACCGATGTCAAAGGCGAGATGGGGCGACCGGACGGAATGGAAACGCCCCTGCCGGACTCCCCCACACGCTCGCACGTGGGTCCGGACTTGGTGATGGTCATTGCGGATGTGGGCGCTGAAGCCTCTTGCTCTCCCACGGGCCGTACCGCGTGTGGGCGCGTTGGATTGCACTCGGGGTTATGTGACGACACGAGGTTACTCCTCTCCGTCCTGGAGCGGGGAGCATAGAGCGCAGGCCCTGGGATGATGCGATCGAGATCGGATCCGGAGAAGGAAGTCACAAACCTAGGCGGATCGGTCGGTCCGAACCGGTTCCGTAACACATCATCCCCTTCCTTGAAGGTCTCTTCTCAACAGGGTCGGAGTCGATCTCCCTCAGAGAAGTTTTGAGCTCGACTTGTGCACTTTTGGGGACCGTCTCAACGGTAGGATGAGGAAGTGAACAGGCTTCTCAGGACTACCGTCGGAGGACGGCCCCATGTCCATCCTACCTGAAGAATTCCTGGCGTTGCTCGATTCCTTTGCCCTGGTCTTCACTCAGCCCACTTATGGCCGCTTCTTGCTTCTCCTGGCGGCTGCCATTCTCACTCCCGGTCGGCGCACCATTGCCAACCTCCTTCGCACCGCCGCAGCGCTCGCGCTCGGCCATGCCTCCAGCTATCGACCTGTCTTCTCCCAGGCGCGTTGGTCCATGATCCACCTGGCCTGCGTCCTGGCCCGGCAACTCGTCAGGCTGCTGCCCGACGAGGCTTCCATCGTCCCAGTGGTCATCGAGGTGGTCAGCACCGTCCCTGAGGATGCCGATCCCGAACTCCTGCGGCGCACCATCGAACACATCCGACGCGGCGCCGAGGCGGTTCAGCGGCCCAGGGACCAGGCGGCACAGCTCAAGTTGCACCGCCTCTTTATCCTCGACGTCGACTTTATCCCCGCCGCTTCGAGCGGGCGACGGTCGAAGGTTTAGCCGCTGCATTCGCTGCCGACTCCAATGGATAAAATTACGGAAAGTCATCATGCCGCATCGCGGCTCACGGAGGCCATGAAAAGTCGATCACCCTGGCTTTGGCCTCGATTCACCGCGATCGCGTCCCGCTTCAATGCACTAAAAACGGGCAGACTTCGGTGTGTTTTGCATCGCAATTGTGCTAACCAGGGATGGCTGTCTCGTCGATTACCGCGGTTTTTTCGCTGTTTCGGGTCAATTTTAAATTGGCGCGCAGGTTGCTCAAGGGCGTAATGGGGGGCAGCTTCGCGCTGTACCTTAAATGGCTGGCTAGGGTTCCGATCCGCTCAAAGCGGGTGTCTGGTCCGAGAGCTGGCGACCTCCAGACGAGGTTACACGGCGGGACAAAAGCCCGGGAGGAAGCGGCACCACTATCGGTGGTGTGACGCTGCCCCCGCCGTCTTCCAATCTCTGGAGTGTCTGCATGAACTTGCGACGAATCATCCTCGCGCTCTCCCTGGGTCTGGCCAGTCTGCTGAGCTCCACCGCTCATGCATGCGCCAAGCAGTCATTCAATATATGTTGGACCATCTACGCTGGCTGGATGCCTTGGGAGTATGCCCAGGCACAGGGCATCATCGACAAGTGGGCCGATAAGTACGGCATCCAGATCAAGGCCGTCCAGCTCAACGACTACGTCGAGTCGATCAACCAATACATGGCCGGCCGGTTCGATGGCTGCACCATGACCAACCTGGATGCGCTGACGATCCCCGCGGCCGGCGGTGTCGATAGCACCGCGCTGATCCCCGGCAGCTATTCCAACGGCAATGACGGTATCGTCTTGATGGGGCTGGGCAAGTCCCTCAAGGACATCAAGGGCCAGAACGTTCACCTGGTGCAGTTCTCGGTTTCGCATTACTTGCTTGCCCGAGGGCTCGAAACGGTCGGTCTGCGCGAGCGTGACATCAAGGTCGCCAACACATCCGACGCCGACATTGGCAGTGCCTTCGCTACGCGGGCAGTGCAGGCCGCAGTGACCTGGAATCCCCAGTTGTCCACCATCGCCGCAATGCCCGGTGTCACCAAGGTGTTCGATTCCAGCAAAGTACCCGGCGAAATCCTCGATCTGATGGTAGTCAATACGGCCACGCTGAAGGACCACCCCGCACTCGGCAAAGCACTGACTGGCGCGTGGTTTGAGGTGATGGCGTTGATGAAGGCGAAGAATGCCGCAGCGCTGACGCAGATGGCCAAAGCGTCGGGTACGACGCTGGAGGGCTATCAGGCCCAGCTTGCCACCACTGCGATGTTCTACGAGCCTGCCGAAGCATTGCGGCTTGCCACGGGGCCGCAACTGCCGGATGCGATGAAGCGCGTGGCGAAATTCTCGTTCGACAAAGGACTTCTCGGCGAAGGCGCTCGCAGTGCGAATGCTATAGGTGTCTCGTTTCCTAATAGCGTTGTCAATGGCAACGCAATGAACATCAAACTTCATTTCGACGACACGTATCTGCGCTTGGCCGTAGACGGTAAACTCTAGGCGCCGGGAGAGAATCATGCGTTTAATCAACCGCCATCCGGGGCGGGGCGGACGGCTGTTGCTCGCGCTTCTTCCACTCGTGCTGCTCCTGCTGGTTTATGCGGTCGCGTCCGCGATGCGATTGGCTGAAAACCCGGGAGACAGACTGCTGCCGAGCATTGGGCAGATGGCCAACGCGGTCAAGCAGATGGCCTTCACTGAGGACGAGGGAACCGGCGAGTACCTGATGTGGTCCGACACCGCCGCCAGCCTCAAACGACTTGCTTTCGGATTGGGACTGGCGGCCCTAGTGGGGTTGTGCCTGGGAATCTCGGCAGGCTCGTTTCCGATGTTGAGCGCCACGTTGTCACCGTTGCTGGCGATGATGTCGATGATCCCGCCGCTGGCTGTTATGCCGATCCTGTTCATCGTCTTCGGACTCGATGAACTCTTCAAGGTCATGCTCATCGTGATCGGCGTGACGCCGTTGCTGGCGCGTGATCTGGAGCAGTGTGCCAGGGAAATGCCGCAGGAAGTGATAGTGAAGGCACAAACGCTCGGCGCCAACAGTTGGACCATCGTACTGCGCGTGATCCTGCCGCAATTGCTGTCCCGCCTGTTGGTATCGCTGCGGCTGATGGTGGGGGCGGCCTGGTTGTTCCTGATCTCGGCCGAGGCAATGTCCGCTACCGCTGGGTTGGGGTATCGCATCTTTCTGTTGCGTCGCTACATGGCGATGGATGTGATCCTGCCCTACGTCCTGTGGATCACGCTGCTGGCGTGGCTGATGGACTACGCACTGCGTCAGCTCAATCGCTGGTGGTTCCCCTGGTCCGAGGGGGCCAAGGCATGAGCTACATCACCATCAAGAACGTCTGGCAATCCTATGGCGACCATGTGGTGCTGGAGAGCCTGAATCTGTCGGTCGAAGAGGGAGAGTTCTGCACCCTCGTGGGCGCCTCTGGCTGCGGGAAGTCCACTTTCCTGCGCCTGTTGTTGGGGCAGGAACGTCCGACCAAGGGCCAATTGCTGCTACAGGGCGAGCCGCTGCGCGGCGAACCCGATGCAAGCCGCGGTGTGGTGTTCCAGCGCTACTCGGTGTTTTCGCACCTGAACGTGTTGGACAACGTGGCGGTCGCTCTGGAGTTGCCGCAGGCCCCCTTGATGGGGCGTCTGTTCGGCCATGCCAAGCGACAGGCGCGGAGCCAGGCCGCGCAAATGTTGGAACGGGTCGGACTCTCTCATGCGCTGCATCGTTATCCAAGCCAGTTGTCTGGCGGCATGCAGCAACGACTCGCCATCGCCCAGGCATTGATCGCGCGACCGCGTGTGCTGTTGCTTGATGAGCCATTCGGCGCCCTCGATCCCGGTATCCGCAAGGACATGCATACGCTGTTGCAGGAGCTATGGCGCGAAACCCGTTTGACGGTTTTCATGGTCACTCACGACCTGTCCGAAGGCTTCAACCTCGGCACGCGACTCCTGGTATTCGACAAGACACGCATCGACCCGCAAGCGCCGCAAGCCTATGGCGCACGCATCACCTGTGACATCCCGCTCAACCAGAGCGGCATGAGCGTGCAGGAAGCGATTGCAGCGCTGCCCCCTCTGGCTCTGGGGCAATCCATTTCACTCTTCAAGAAAGAAGGATCATGACTAATGCTCCGATGACCCATCGGCTGGAACTGATGGCAGCCTTTCTTCCGCTTGCGTTTCCGCTGAGTGCTCTTACGCAGGAGGTTGCTCTGGCCAGTGACATCACCACTACTGGATCGGCCGCCGTAGTTTCACAGTATCGACTGCGCGGCGTCTCGTTCAGCGATGAAGATCCTGCCATTCAGGACAGTCTGACCGTCGCCCACAAGTCAGGTTTCTATGTGGGTATCTGGTCTTCGAGTCTTGCCGGATACGGTACGTTCGGTGGCGCGAACCTCGAACTCGATGCGATCGGTGGTTATTCCACAGTAGTTCGGTGACACGACGCTGGACGGCGGTCTGGTCTGGTATTCCTTTCCAGGCACCAGCGGTCATGGGTACTCGGAAATCTATTTTTCCGCCAGTCATCCGGTGGGGTCGGTAGAGGTCAAGTTCGGCATCAACTACGTTCCCAAACGCAAGGCGATCGGTGACGCCGACAAACTCTATACGTATATCGATCTCGCATTGCCGGTCGATGTTACGCCGTTCACGCTCAAGGGGCACGTGGGCCATACGACGGGCAAGGATTCCATCGATTCCGGGCCGCAAGGGCGCTATCTCGACTACAGCGTGGGGGCTGGACTTTCCTGGGGGATGTTGACGTCGGGCCTCTCGTAGGTCGGTACCGGCTCGGCCGATCGAAAGCCAACGGCTACTACACCGTGCCAGACGGCAAGGCTGGCCGCGATCTGGTGGATGGCGCCTTCCTCTTTTCATTGAGTGCCGCTTTTTGAAGGCGGTTGTTTCAATGACAGTGACTTCCAATTTTCCCCGAGGATAACCATGACATATGAGGAAACCGTTCCCGGCGGCGGCCACACGTCCTTCATTCTCAAGCGTGGCCAACTGTTGCGCATCACGGACATCGAAGGCGGTGCCAACGTCAGCCTGATCCTGCTCAACGCCAGCCAGCCCAGCGAACGGCTGAATCTGCCCGACACTCTCAAGGGCCAGCACACCGCCAAGCTCACCGCCGGCCACTGCCTGTACTCTGACATGGGCCGGGTGCTTGCGGCAATCATAGCGGATACCTGCGGTTGGCATGACAGCTTCGGCGGCGTACTCAACGCTGAGGAAGTGCGGGAGAAGTACGGCGTAGGTCGCTATCAAGAATTGCGCAACGGCTACTTCCGCAACGGCGTGGACAACTTGCTGGTGGAAATGGGCAAGTGGAACCTCGACCTACAGGACCTGCTGATGGTGGTCAATCTGTTCAGCAAGGTCACGGTCGATGGCGAGGGCGGGTTCGAGTTCGTGCCGGGAAACTCCAAAGCCGGCGACTACGTGGAACTGTATGCGCCAATGGAAACGCTTGTGGTGTTGACCGCGCTACAACATCCGATGGACCCGGATCCGCAATATGCCCCGCGCCCAGTGCGACTGAACTGGCGGCAACCGTACAGCGACGACTTCAGCACAACTTGCCGCAACTCGCGCCCGGAGAACGCGCGGGCCTTCCACAACACCGAACGCTTCTATCTGTAAGGAGACGGAACATGACATTGACTGCAAGCTCTTTGATGCCGGAGTCCGCTGTCTTCCGTCACGTTATCCCCGCAGGCGAGCCTTATCTGTTCGAGATCAAGGCAGGGCAGACGCTGCGCCTGCTCGACCTTGAAGGTAACCAGGCCATCGACACGCTGTTCTACAGTGCAGCCAATCCGCGCGAACGTTACGATCCCCAGCGCACGCTGCGCCGGCAGAACCGGGCATACCTCACCTCGGGCAGCGTGCTTTACTCCAATCTGGGCCACCCGCTGTTGACCATCGTTGCCGACACCTGCGGCCGCCACGATACCCTGGGCGGCGCCTGCGCCCAGGAAAGCAACACGGTCCGCTATGCCATCGACAAGCGCTACATGCACAGTTGTCGCGACAACTTCCTGTGCGCTTGCCTGCACGATGGCCGGCTGGGCAAGCGCGATATCGGCGCCAACATCAACTTCTTCATGAACGTACCGGTCACGCCGGAAGGCGGGCTGACTTTCGAGGACGGCATCTCGGCCCCCGGCAAGTACGTGGAACTGCGAGCGGAGATGGACGTGATCGTGCTGATCTCCAACTGCCCGCAGCTCAACAACCCCTGCAATGGTTGGAATCCGACGCCGGCCGAGGTGCTGTTATGGGATTGAAGCAAAACAAAGAGACGCAGGCCCGCCAGGGCTTCTGGCGTCGGGCGGCATACACAGTGTTCGTGCTTCTGGAAGTGCGGGCCAATCGCTTTCGGCTGGAAGCGAAGCCGCGCAAGGCGCAGGAGCGTCCCGACGGGCACAAGTAACGGGGGAGTCTCGGTCGCCGACGGTGCGCGACGCCTGCCTCTCTCCCACCGTGGACGACCACGGTGCGCATCCGCAATGCGGGACGGCCCGCTTTCGAGATTGATTGAATGTTTGACAAACTCCTCATTGCCAACCGTGGCGCCATTGCCTGCCGCGTACTGCGTACCCTGCGCACACTCGGCGTCAAGGGCATCTCCGTGTACTCGGAGACGGACGTGGCGAGTCTGCACGTACAACAGGCGGAGCAAGCCATCAGCCTGGGCGATGGTCCTGCCGCCCAGACCTACCTGGTTGTTGACAAGATTCTCGATGCTGCCCGCGACAGTGGCGCGCAGGCCATCCATCCCGGCTACGGCTTCCTGTCCGAGAACGCCGCGTTCGCCGAAGCCTGCGAGGCTGCCGGCATCGCCTTTGTCGGCCCCACGCCCGGGCAACTGCGCGTGTTCGGGCTGAAGCACACCGCTCGCGCTCTGGCCAAGCAGCAAGGCGTTCCCATGCTCGCAGGGACGGAGCTGTTGGAAAGCATCGACGGCGCCCTCGCGGCGAGCGAGCAGGTTGGCTACCCGGTCATGCTCAAGAGCACCGCGGGTGGTGGTGGCATCGGCATGCGCGTATGTCGCTCGCCGTCGGAGTTGACGGATGCCTTCGAGGCCGTGCGGCGTTTGGGCCAGAACAATTTCAGCGACGCCGGCGTGTTCATCGAGAAGTACATCGAGCATGCTCGCCATCTGGAGGTGCAGGTGTTCGGCGATGGCCGAGACGAAGTCATCGCCCTAGGCGTGCGCGACTGCTCCGTACAGCGGCGCAACCAGAAGGTGCTGGAGGAGACCCCGGCACCGAACCTGCCCACCGGCATGGCCGACGCCCTGTGCGCCGCCGCGGTCAAGCTGGCCAAGGCGGTGAACTACCGAAGCGCCGGCACGGTGGAATTCGTCTATGACAGCGAGGCCGAACGCTTCTACTTCCTGGAGGTCAATACGCGCCTGCAAGTCGAGCACGGCGTGACCGAGCAGGTGTGGGGCGTGGACCTGGTGCGCTGGATGATCGAACTGGCCGCGGGCGATCTGCCCCCGTTGGCTGAACTGGCGCACGCCCTGAAGCCCGCCGGTCACGCCATACAGGCACGCCTGTATGCCGAAGACCCTGGCTGGGACTTCCAGCCCAGCCCGGGCCTGCTCACTGCCGTGGCATTCCCCGAGGCAAATGGAAAGGAGTTGCGCATCGACACCTGGGTCGAGGCCGGCTGCGAAATCCCGCCGTACTTCGACCCGATGATCGCCAAGCTCATCACCTGGGCTCCGACACGCGACGAAGCACGCGCAGCCCTGGACCGGGCGCTGGCCGACAGTCTGCTGTATGGTGTGGAGACCAATCGCGATTACCTGCGACAGATCCTGGCCGACACGCCGTTCGCCAGCGGCTCGCCCTGGACGCGGTGCCTGGAGGGGCTGGCCTATCATGCCCATACCGTCGAAGTCGTGGCGGCCGGCACCCTGACCACGGTGCAGGACTACCCCGGCCGCCAAGGCTATTGGGCGGTCGGCGTGCCGCCGTCAGGACCGATGGACGACCGCGCGCTGCGTCTAGGCAATCGGCTGCTGGGCAACCCCGAGGGCGCCGCCGGCCTGGAGATCACCATGAGCGGGCCGACGCTGCGTTTTCACACCGATGCGGTGGTAGCGGTGACGGGCGCTGTCATCCCGGTGCGCATCGGTGGCACCGAGCAGCCGATGAATACGGTTTTGTTCGTCGCCGCCGGCAGCATCATGACCCTGGGCACCATCGCCGGTGTCGGTGCCCGCAGTTATCTGACGCTGCGCGGCGGGCTACAGTTGCCGGAGTACCTGGGCAGCAAGAGTACCTTCACGTTGGGCCAGTTTGGTGGCCACGGCGGCCGGGCATTGCGCGTCGGCGACGTGCTGCATCTAGCGCCGCTAACTGACGCTGGCGCAGGAGCAACGCTGTCGGCCGAACTGTGCGTAGCGTTGCCGGCGCTGCGAAAGCTGCGCGTGATCTACGGCCCACACGGTGCACCAGAATACTTCAGTCCGGCTTACATCGACACCTTCTTTGCCACCGACTGGGAAGTGCACTTTAACTCCAGCCGCACCGGCGTGCGTCTGATCGGGCCGAAACCGGAATGGGTACGTGACAGTGGCGGCGAGGCTGGCTTACACCCGTCCAACATCCACGACAACCCCTACGCCGTGGGCGCAGTGGACTTCACCGGCGACATGCCGGTCATCCTTGGCCCCGACGGTCCCAGCTTGGGAGGATTCGTCTGCCCGGTGACGGTTATCGAGGCCGACCTCTGGCAACTGAGCCAACTCAAGGCTGGCGACAAGGTGCGCTTCGTGCCGGTGGATATCCCCACCGCACGCAACTTGGCGTTGCAGCGGGCGCAGGAAGCACGAACACTGGCCCCGGCGCCTGTAGCGTGGCGGCCGTCTTCTCTGACATCCCCCGTCGTTCTCGATCTCGGCGCCGACGACAAACGCCTGGTGGCACGGCTCTCCGGCGACACCCATCTGCTGCTGGAGATCGGCACGCCGGAATTGGATCTGGTGCTACGGTTTCGTGCCTATGTGTTGATGCAGGCTCTGGAAGCCCGCGCGATCGACGGCATCATCGACCTCACGCCGGGAATCCGTTCGCTGCAAATCCATTACCAGCCACAGGCGCTGCCATTGGACATCCTGCTGGCCGTTGTCGCCGACCTATGGGACGGTGTATGCGCCGCAGATGACCTGACCGTTCCCTCGCGCGTCGTGCACCTGCCATTGTCCTGGGATGACCCGGCCTGCCAGCTTGCCATCCAGAAGTACATGACCACAGTGCGCAAGGATGCCCCTTGGTGCCCGAGCAACCTGGAGTTCATCCGCCGCATCAATGATTTGCCCGACCTGGACGCCGTACAGCGCACGGTGTTCGAGGCCAGCTACTTGGTGATGGGGCTGGGCGACGTCTACCTCGGTGCACCGGTTGCCACGCCGCTGGACCCACGCCACCGCCTGGTCACGACCAAGTACAACCCGGCACGAACCTGGACTGCGGAGAACTCGGTGGGCATCGGCGGCGCCTATCTGTGCGTCTATGGCATGGAAGGGCCTGGCGGCTATCAGTTCGTCGGCCGCACTTTGCAAATGTGGAACCGCTATCGAACCGTCGATGCTTTCGGTGGCAAGCCCTGGCTTCTGCGCTTTTTCGACCAAATCCGCTTCTATCCAGTGTCGGCCTCTGAACTGCTACGCATTCGGCGCGACTTTCCACTGGGTCGCTACCCGCTGCGCATCGAGGAGAGCACGCTGAATCTGGCTGAGTACCGAGCATTCCTGACCCGCGAAGCGGACGGCATTACCGCCTTCCGTGAGCAGCAACGGGCCGCATTCGACGCCGAACGGCAGCGCTGGATCGCTACTGGCCAAGCTCATTTCGACAGCGAGGAAGTGGCGCCCGACATCGACGAGGACATGCCGCTGGGCCGCGGCCAGCACGCCGTCGAAAGTCACATCGCTGGCATCCTGTGGCAAGTGCAGGTCGAGGTCGGCCAGCGGGTGTCGGCAGGCGAATCGCTCGTGATCCTGGAGTCGATGAAGATGGAAATTGCTCTGGACTCGCCCTGCAACGGCATTGTCCGCGAAGTACGTTTGCAACCGGGTTCGCCCGTGCGCGCAGGACAGTGCGTGGTCGTCATCGAGGCAGCCTAAGGAGAGCCCCATGAGCCATTCCATCGACCTGGGCCTGGACGCACTGCTTGCCGCCTATGGCCGTGTCGAACTGACTCCGCGCACGCTGCTACCGCGGCTGCGCGAGGCAGCGCTAACGCTCAATCCCGAGTTCAATATGTTCATCCATGTATTGAGCGAGACTGAGCTGGCACCTTATCTGGAGGCCCTGGACGACCGCTCGCCGGCCGAACTGCCGCTGTATGGCGTGCCCTTCGCCATCAAGGACAATATCGACCTCGCCGGCGTGCCGACTACCGCCACGTGCCCGGCCTACGCCTACGTGCCGGAGCAAAGCGCAACCTTAGTTGCGCAGTTGATCGCGTTGGGTGCCGTACCAATCGGCAAGACCAACCTCGATCAGTTCGCCACGGGACTCAATGGTACCCGCTCGCCCTACGGTGCTTGCCGCAACAGCGTGCACCCGTCCTATCCGTCGGGTGGCTCCAGCGCAGGATCGGCTTTGGCCGTGGCCCTGGGGGTGGCCAGTTTTGCGTTGGGCACCGACACGGCGGGCAGCGGTCGCGTGCCGGCTGCGCTGAACAATCTGATCGGGCTGAAACCGACCAAAGGCCTGCTGTCCACCGCAGGCGTGGTGCCGGCCTGCCGCACGCTCGACTGCACCACTTTCTTCACGGCCACGGCCGCGGAGGCCAGTCGGTTGCTGGCTTTGACCGCTCGATTCGATGCACGAGATGAGTACAGCCGTGCCAATCCGCAGTGGAACGATGCTGGTGCATTCGGCCAGCCGAAGCCAGGTTTCCGTTTTGGCGTACCCCGGCAACTGGAGTTTCTCGGCTGCCCGGAGAGTCCGGTGCTCTTTGCTTCCACGGTGGATTGGCTCCGGCAGCTTGGCGGCAATCCGGTGGAAATCGACTTCGCTCCCTTTCTGGAAGCAGCCCGGCTGCTCTACGAAGGCCCCTGGGTGGCGGAAAGATACAGTGTTGTCGGAGCGTTGATGGAGCGCCACCCGGATGCCGTACTGCCGGTGATCCGCGACGTGCTACAGAAAGCTCCGGCATGTAGCGCTGTCGATGCCTTCCGCGCCCAGTACCGGCTACAGAAACTCAAGGCAGAGTGCGACCGCATCCTTTCCGATCTGGATTGCATCCTTACCCCGACCTATCCGCGTCCGGTGACGCTGGAAGAACTGCGCGAGCAACCTGTGCAGCGCAATTCCGAGCTGGGCTGGTACACCAATTTCATGAATCTGTTGGACTATGCAGCGGTGGCGGTGCCGGCAGCCTTCATGGCTGACGGCCTACCTTGGGGGGTAACACTGTTCGGCCGCGCCTTTACTGATCAGTGGCTACTGGGGCTTGCTGATACATTGCAACGGTTCCATGCGTTGCCGTTGGCCGGTGCCCGCACCTTCACGACCCCCGCTCCTACCAGCGTCGCGCGCAATGATCGGGTACGAGTGGTCGTGTGCGGCGCACACCTGGACGGGTTGCCATTGAACTGGCAGCTACGTGTCCGGGGCGGCCGATTGGTGGAAGTCACGCGATCCGCACCTCACTACCGCCTGCACGCGCTGGCGGGCGTACCACCGCAACGTCCCGGCTTACAGCGCGTGCCGGAGGGCGGGGCAGCGATCGCCGTCGAGGTGTGGGAACTCCCCAGCAGCGAATTGGGATCGTTCCTGGTGGGCATACCCGCCCCTTTGGGCTTGGGCAAGGTGGAACTCGAAGGCGGGCGATGGGAGACCGGTTTCATCTGTGAAGGCTACGCTCTGGCCGACGCGCTCGACATCACCCATTTGGGAGGTTGGCACAACCACATCAATCGCGCTCCTGAGACAACCGCAGGAAGATGAATGTGGAATTGCGTCATCTCAGGTGCTTTCTTGCTGTAGACTCTTACTGTTGGTCATCTCCAATTCCGTCCGCCTTCAAGCGTACCCAGGCCGCTCCGACCTTAGGTCGTTCCGCCACCCAGTCTTCGGGCAGGTCGGCCACTTGGGCGAGGGTCTTGTCACGAGCTAGCATGCTGCCAAGGCTGACCAAAACCGCTTCGCTCGGTTCATTCGTGGTGCTGCAGAGAAATTGCCAGTCACCCTCCGTGTCGTGGCTGACGAGCAGAATCGGGGAACCCTCCAGCACCCGCCTCGTGGTAAAGCAGGATCGGTTTTTCCCTTCGTGAAATCGCCAAGCATGGTCGTCGCCAAGGAGCGGCTGACGTGGTACGAGAGCGGCGGGGAAGTCGGGATACCAGGGGTAGCGGTGGCGGTTATCCGGCCAGACGCACTGGAGCAGTGGGAAATCGTTACCCCCGTGATACCATCGAGTGTATCCGGCATAATTCATACTCTTGTCTGTTGGATTTCACATGTTGCCCTGGTTAGTTGCTGTCATTCCTCGCCAAGGACGGCATCGCGCCCCCGGCAGTCCTGAAGCTGCTTGGTCCGGGAGCCGCAATCCTCAGGATCCGAGCCGCAACTGTCACTCGTATAATGTGTGATTGTGTAGATGTTGCGGTGTGTTTAGATTGTGTGGCACTGGTGTCACCCAGCACGCCTCTCTACTCCTTGTGAGTTGGAGAGATTCTGGGAGACGATGTTCCGAGGCGAGGGCCTCATGGAGAGGTTCGGCATCTCCTACGAGGTGTCGCTCGACGACTTTCACTCGCTTGTGACCTCCGTCCATAGACGGGATCAGCATGTCATCATCGAGCGTGAGAGCCTGAAAATTCTAAGAATGACGATTTTTTTATCGGAAAAGTGGTTGCGCTCGATGATGAGTCGGTCTCGGTTCTTCATTTCGACACGATGGGAGTGTGGGATGATGAGCCGTCCGTGATCGCTTATGCCGACATCACGCAGGTCGCGTTCGACACTCCGTACATCAACACCATTACCAAATACCTCAAGGAACCACCGCCGGGATAAGGGCTTCTCCCCGCGGTGGAATACGTTTTGCCACCATCGCCGCTCGAGAGATTGCCGAGGGTGCCACAATGACACCTGTTGTCTTATGAGTGCCGGTCCCGTTTCGTTGGCCTGGGTCGTGCACGGTTCGGTAGCGGGTCGCCAGTCTCCCTGTCGAACTCATCGGGGCTCGGCTTGGCGGGCATCACATCCGTCGTCTCACGCTCCCATTCCGATAATGCCCGTCGCATGCTGTTCAGCACCTCGGCGTACTTTGGCTCGGACGCCAGGTTGACCGTCTCGTGCGGGTCGGCGTCGAGGTCGTAAAGTTCCTCGGAGGGGCGGGGAGTCACGAAGCACGAGCGTTGCAAGGGTGAGAGCTTCCCCTCGTCTCGACGTCGGCGCATCGTCAAGAAAGTCGGGCTGCGTACGGCGTCGGCCGGGGGCGTCAGAGGCCTCTCGTGGTCGTCGTTCCTGATGTATTTGAAACGTTCGGACCGGGCCGCCCTGCCGTGTGCGGCGTAGTCGTGCCAGTTTCGCTCGGCAAAGATCAGCTCTCTTACTTTCGCCGTGGGGTCCTTCAGCAGAGGCGAGATGTCTTTGCCCTGAAAAGTCGGCCCGGGCTCGACTCCGGCCAGTTTCAGGACCGTGGGGGCGATGTCGATGGTGCTGACCAGGCTACCGCAACGGCTGCCGGGCTGGATGCGGCTTGGCCAACGGGCGATCAGAGGCGTTCTGATCCCGGATTCATAAAGCGTTGTCTTGCACCGGGGAAACGGCCGGCCGTTGTCACTGAGGAACAGAACCAGCGTGTTTTCGGCGATCCCCTGACGATCCAGCTCCGCCAGCATCTCACCCACGTAATGATCGAGGCGGCTGATCTCGTCGTAGTAGAGCGCCAGATCTCGACGGACTTCCGGCGCGTCGGGTAGGAAGGGCGGGACGATGACTTCCTCGGGCCGATGCGGCTCGGGGATAGCCCCCGATTTATAGTCTCGGTGCGGATCGAGGGCGGCCAACCAAAGGAAAAATGGAGCCTCACGGGGCCGATCTCGGAGTATGGGCACCCATTGATCACAGCCGCTCTGTGCCGCACTCGCCCCTTTCGCTGTCATCCGGGCCTTTGCGTCCTTGCCTGTGCCCAGTTGAAAGCCAGATGGGTCGGCCTCTCGTACCACGTTGAACCGAGCCTTGGCAGGATTACCCAGGTGCCATTTCCCGGCGGCGGCCGTCCAGTAGCCGGCGGCCTTGAGCTTCTCGACGAATCCGACCTGTTCGGGCGGCAACGGCCAGTGTAGTTCCTCAGCGTCGGTGTTGTGCGGGTAGCGCCCGGTGAGAATGCTGGAGCGGCTCGGGCTGCACGAACTGGCTGTCACGAACGCTCGGTCGAACCGCATCCCACTCTGAGCCAGCTTGTCAATGTTGGGCGTCTTGATCGATGGGTTCCCGAAAGCCCCGCAGTCGTCCCACGCCATGTCGTCGGCAATGATCAGGACGATATTCGGACGCTCTGGCCCTTCGGCGGCGTGAACTGAGGCGAGCATCAGGCAAAGGAAACCCGCCAGACTGATCGTCTTCATGTATGGAAATCTCCTGCTGTCGCCATTGGACCTAAAACCGCTTGCCGCCATCTCGCCGCAAACGATGGTCCTACTTTTGAGGAATCGATGACTCGCACGAACGAACTTCCTCGACCCAGGTGATTGGGTGTAACCTCGCTCACGTGGGGACTTGGAATTATCAGGTAATGAATTGCTCACGGGCTGCGAAGTCAATTCGTTGGGATCCAGATTTACGTCTGCTCGAAGCCATCATGCCCTCCTCGGAGTGGTCTGGGATGCGCGGTAATTTGCCGCTTTTGTTGTTGGCGCAACCTTTGCGGGTGGAGTTGATTGAGAACCCACTCTCCAGGGTTACCGGTCAGAACCCGAGTCCCAGGACCTTGGTGTTCGATAGCCGGAGGAGGCTTTTCGATGCGACATCGATCTGGAGTTGTCATCGCGGTTATCGTGGTGGTTTCGGCAGTCGCTCTATGTAACAACTTGTCGGCTCAGATTCCTGACAATTCCCCACAAATCAATCAGGAGGCCAGAGACCGAGAGGTCGGCCGCGACGGTCGTTTCGTAGGTCAGGGTGATCGTGTGCTGATTGCACGCGGGTTGTCTTTGGCCATCGAGGGCAGCACATTGCAGGGCCTGGCGTTTCAGAGAGCTAGGGAAATCGTCCCTGTCGGGATGCTCGGGCCGGGCGGGCCGATCGGGCCGATCGGGCCGCCCTGGTACGCCCCTCCTCGTCCGGATCAGACTGAAGCCGTAGCTCCAAGCATCGGTATTGAAACCGGCGCGCCCGGCGGCCTAGGTCCCCCGCGCACTGGTGGGGCAGGTACGGGGACTCGGGGTACCGGTGCCGGCGATGTGGGCTCCGGACTCGCGACCTTTGGGCGTAATCCTTGGCCTAGCAGGACACCTGGGCCGGGCGGCGCGTACGGGTCCGCCTTTCCCGGCCCGGATCAAACTGGAGCCGCCGTTTCCAACACCGTGATTGAAACCGGCGCGCCCGGCGGTCTCGGTCCCCCGCGCACCGGCGGAGCAGGTACGGGGACTCGGGGTAGCGGCGCCGGCGATGTGGGCTCCGGGCTCGCGACCTTCGGGCGTAATCCTTGGCCCGTCGGAACTCAGGATACGGGCACGACGGGAGCCCCCACTCCGAACGCCGAGGTCCCAGAACCCAGGGTAGCCGGTTTTGTCGGTACCAATCGAACGATGCTCGTGGGAGGTCGGGGGTCGGCTCAACTTCTGCAGCATGCTCGAAGCGCCTTTGAGGCCAGCGACAGATTGCTCCGCCAAGCCACGAGCGGAGGTGTTGAAACCGACCGGTTCTATAAGGCCGCGAATCGCTACGCGACCACGCTCAAAACCCTAGGCGGCGCATCGATGGTACGGGGAGGTATCAGTAACCGGGGAGTCGCGACCCCGGGTGTGGCTGGTGATACCATGAACGGCATCGACAGGTCCTCGGTGAGCCTGGTCAATCATGGCGTCAAGCAAGCCCTCGATTCGTTCCAACTCAAACAGATGATCCGTACGATCGGGACGGATACGGCCGCCGGTCGCGCGCTGATGGATCATGCTCGACAGATGGATGCCGAGAGTGGTCAAGCGATCGATTCCGTTGCCGTGAGTGACGCTGCCATGGGAGGACTTCCCGGCGGTTTCACCGTCGGCGGTGTTGCGTCAACCGCACCCGGCGCAGCACCAGGAATGGGAGGCGGCGGCCGAGGAACTGAAGTGCAGTTACTGGTACAACAGGCCCGTGAAGTTCTTCACGCAATCCGTGAACTTGACGGTGGCTTCGAAGAGAGAGGAACCGTACGACCGGGTACTCGATTCTATGCTCCCGGTACGCGTTATGAAACAGCTCCACCCCGGTAAATCGTTCGATCCCGGGCCAATCGCAGCCTTCAACTCAGGGGCTCGATCCTCCCTTCACAAGTTCAACTACAAGATCTCTACACTATTTGACTGCGCGTACAAGACTGCCTGGGGAAGACACCGCCTCGCTCAGCCAGTTCAGCGAAGAGCGAGGCGGGCCGTCGGCTCAGATGGACCAGGGATTGTTATGGTTCTTCTTGTGGCCCAGGATGCCGGTGAGGATCGAGGTGAGTTCCTCCTCCAGGAACGCGAGGAGCTGGTCGACGGCCTTGGCGTGAATGCCACCCCCCGAGGAACTGCCGGTCGATTTCGAGGGTTTGCTCTGGCTATCGAATGTCCACACGTCGAGGGTGTTGGTATTGTCGTCCACGGCGGCGAAGCGGAGTTCCCCGTCGACGTTGGACACGGCGATACCGAAGGCCGCGCCGGCGGCTCCCGTGTCGAGCTGGAACTGGCCCGCGAACCGGCCGGACGTGGTGAATTCTTCCAACTCGTTGAGTTGGTTCGGATCCTGGTTGACCGCGTCGCCGTTGCTCACGAGCAGGTCGCCGTTGGGCGCGAGCGCCACAGCGATCGGCCCGTGCAGGTGTGCGTTGTCCTGGACGACGAGTTGCCCCTTGCCCTGGCGGAAACCGGTAACCGCGGCTTTCGGGATGGCGTAGATGGCGTTGTCGGCCGTGGAGGCTACGTAGAGGATGTCCTTGGCGGTGTCGAAGGCCAGTCCCGCCGGCCCGACCAGCAGCGCGCTGGGGTCGGTGTGGTGAGCGTAGCCGGACGCGATCAGAGTTTCAGCCTCCACGAACGGCGTGCCGCCTTTGGGGATGCCCAGGTCGATCCGCGTTACCGTGCCGCTCAGCACGTTGGAGACGAAGACCTGGGCCTGGTTGCCCTGATCGTTGATCGCCAGGCCCCACGGGCTGTCCAGGAGCGCGCTGTCGGTCAGCTTCAGCACCACGTTTCCGCTGCTGTCGAGGATCAGGAGGGAACCCGATTGAACCGTGGCGGACGTGCCGTCGGTGGTCGGGACACTGCCGACGATCACAAAGCCGCTCTTGAGTAGGCCCAGCGCGCCCGTCAGGCCCAGGCCCGAGGCCCCCTGGAAGAACACCGAGGTCCCGCCGGTGGAGGTGTAACGCAGGATGGTCGAGCCGGTCCCTTGCTGGCCTGCCTTGTTGTTGAAGTTCGAGACCAGGATGTCGCCGGCGTTGAGCGTTCCGCCGGTGGGGAAACCCTTGGGCACGAAGGCTACGCCGTAGGGGTTCTGGTCGCCGTTGGCCGGCACCGTCGAGATCGGCTGCTTCACCCCCTCGGGCAGGTTCGGCAGGACGGGCAGCTTGTCCGAGAGCGACGGGAGGGCTTGGATCGAGCCGAACAGGCCGTCGGCCTCACCGTCGATCCCCGCCGAGAAGTAGAGCGTGTTGGGGTCGCCGCCTTGGGTCCCGTTGCCGAAGCCGATGTACCAGAGGCCCGAGTTGCGGATCGGGTTGCCGCTCTCGTCGGAGAGGGTGCCGAGGAACTTCCCGGTGTTCGGGTCGAAGGCGTTGATTTCGCTGAAGTTCTCGGCGAAGTTGCCCACCAGCAGGTCGCCGCCGAACTTGCCGAAGCTGGCCGGGGCCATGGTGATGCCCCACGGCGAGGCCAACTTGCTGCCGACCACGACCTGGCGGAGGAAGTTGCCGGCCGTGTCGAATTCGGCCACGGCGCCCTGACCTTCCGTGGCCCCCGTCTGGGCGGTATGCCCGGAGGGAGCATAAGTCACATAAAGATTGCCGCCGATGTTCTGCACGTTGAACGGCACGAGGTGCAGGTCCGTCGGGAGCAGAGGATCCACGAGGGCTTGGCGGCCAGAGTCTGCGGGACGAAGGAGCTGTTGAAGACGTCGATCCGGTTCTGGCCTCCGTTCGCGGCGTAGAGGAAGCTACTGCCTGCGGGGTTGGTCGCGATGGCCAGCCCCGTGTAAACGGCGCCAGGGGTGTTCACCTCAGCGGTCGCCGCGCTGCCCCCGTTCCAGGCGGAGATGGTACCGTTCAGGTCGGCGAAGATGAACGTCGCCGGCTTGCCGTTGAGGATGAAGGAGGGGGTGGTGTTGAAGACCTGGCCGGTCGGTCCCTGGGGCCCGGCGTTGGTGGTCGGAGTGGCGACGACCAGGGCGCTCTTGCTGACGCCCGCGGATGTCACCGTGTAGAGTGTGCTGGTGCTTGTCCCCTGGTTCGAGACCCAGAACGGGCTGGTGGGACTCTCCGAAACGCCCCAGGGGTTCTTGAGGTTGGGGTCGGTGATTTCAGCGAGACCCGGCACGTTGGAAACCAGGTTGGTCTGAACGAACGGGGACTGCTGCGTCTGGCTGCCGAGGCCCAGCGCCACGATCCCTCCAGCGCCCCCTCCACCCAGGATGTTGCCCTGGCCGAGGTAGATCTGTCCGTTGGAGATGGCGGGGCCACTGTTGGATCCGCCGGAAGCGATCTGGGCCAGCACGGCACCGGTCTGCTCATCGAGCGCGTAGAATGTGCCGCCGAGGTCCTGGAAATAGACCACGCCGTTGGCCAGGGCCACGCCCGACTGGGCGGGCGTCGGCGTGGAGAACGTCCAGAGCACGTGAGAGGCGTCGGGGGCGATCGCTGCCAATTCGCCCGTGGCTGGCCCGTTTGCTTGGGGGAAGCGATCGTTGGCGAAGGCCACCCCGGTTTCCGGATCCAGCGCGGCGGTGGCGAACAGGCCGCCTAGAGTCGAGCCGGGTGAGATTTGGATCTGGTTGACGACCGCCCCGGTCTTGGCGTCGAGGACGTGATAGAAGCCGCTCTTCTGGCCGGCGCTGACCACCTTTTCACCGCTGGGGAGCGTGTAGATGTGAGCCGAATCCCCAAAATCGAAGTCCGGCGCCAGCGGGGTGAAAAGGGGATTCCAGTTGTCGCCGTCGGTGCGCTGGTTGTCCCAGACGATGTGGCCGTCCCTGGCGTCGAAGGCGACCATGGCGTCTCCGGTCGCGGTGATCGGATCGCTGTAGTTGTTGCCCGTGGGGGCGTAGATGAGGTGGGTAGACGGGTCGTAGGTAGGCGTGGACCAGATGGCCGCGCCCGTCGCTCCCTGGGCGAACTCGGCATCGGTGACGGTGAGAGTCTTCCAGATGATGTCGCCGTCGTTGGGGTCGAGAAGGACCAGCGAGCCTCGCGTGGTGGGAGGGAGAGGAGATCCCTCATCGGTGGAGGCGACGCCGATGGCCACGTTCTTGCCCACCGGAGTCGCCGAGCCGTAGATCGCGGCCCGAGAATCCGTGTCCGGCTGGGTCTGCCACTCCACCGCGCCGGTGCGCGTGTCGAGACCGTAGACGAAGCCGGACAGTGTCCCGAAGATCGCGGTATGCCCCATGATGAGGGGGCTGTCTTCGATCGCCCCAGTGACCTGCGTCTTCCAGAGGAGATTGCCATTGCTGCTGACGGCGTAGAAGACGCCCGTCGAGTCGCCGGCATAGACGACGTTGTTAACTACGGCCGGAGTGCCAGCCACCACGCCTTTCGTCGGGAAGCTCCACTGTACTTGCAGGTTGCCTACATTGCTCGGACTCAGGGTCTTCTCCGCCGTGTTGTCCCGGGTGCCCGCGATGTCGAAGTTGTACATCGACCAGTCGCCGCTTGAAAGAACGACCCTCGCTTCCAGCGATTCGGGCTGCGGGCGCAAGCGCCCTTTCGCCTTGTCGCTGCTCCGGCGATGGGACGTCTTCGATGCGCTGCCTTTCCTAAGGATGTTCATCGGATTCTCTCTAGCTGATGAAAAACGGGTGGGTTTGACCGACACGCACGTGCCGGAGGCCAGCCTGTCGGTGAATCGGGGCGGATGAGTCCCGATTTCTCGGCAGACGGGGCACGCCCGGCTTCTTAACGCCGGATTCACTCGTCAAGGAGACCACCAACAGCAGTTCCGCACCGCCGCCGGGCGTGATCACGGCCCGGAGGAACTTCCGGTGCGTCTCGCAGTCTTGCTTCAAACGGCTAAGGAGATTCGTCTGCGTGCTCTTCGAGGACCACCAGCCCGGCAGCCTACGGCACTGGATAGCCCAGAGTGGGCTGATGAGTTACGGATCGAGGCACGTTTAATTCTGATGACCACACCGGAACTGAACGCGATCGACCACCTGCGGAAAGACACGAAGCAGGAGACACTGGGCGACTGGGAGCCGGACACGAACGAGGGATCGTCACTCGCGGTCTCCCAGCGCATCATCAATTTGAGTTCGAGGAGCCGGCTCCGTCGGGCCGGGAGGTTGTCGGAGAACTTCTTGCGGACAAGGTCAATGGAGCGTCCGGCAAGTCCCCTTCGCATAGAGTGGGGACCGCCCATCAACGAGATCTTGTCGTAGGGCAGGCCAAGGCCTGCCCTACAAAAACTGTTCAAACCATGCCGTGTCTAAAATGTTATTGTTGGAAACATTTGCACTAGACACAGCAAACTGGGCTACAGGCCCGAAGAGAGGCACGTCGTTGGCCGTGCCGACCGACACCGAGGCGATGCTGCCGCAAACCACCAACGTGCCGAGGGTATGGGGGACCTAACAGTAGGTGAGCGTGTCATCAATAGGACCCGCTGACGTTCATGTCATCGGAGGCAATATCCAGGGGCGTGCCGTCGGTAGGAGTGCGTTGCCAAGCTCGACACCGCGCGAATGCGACGCGGCGACAAACAAGGCGAGCACGAGGCGCTTGAAGAATGCCATGCGGGCCAGGCTGTACAATCATGCGATCATTCTTCATATCCTCAATGGAAGATTTGCAAAACGGTCAATGCGTCGCTCTCCCGAGTCTGGTAAGCGGGATCGAAGCAACCATCCATCAATCATCGCGAAAGAACATCGACCGCCACGATTGCAGCGACTTCCCAAAGGCCTCAACCGGAGTTAAAGCGTGCCGGAACAAAAGAGGTAGTGCTGCGACGAGGGGATGTGGTTGGATTTTTTAGGCTTCGCGATCTTTTTAATCGCATCTTTGGCTGGATTGAGCCAATTCTTAACCAAAGTTAATGTTTGTTGTCTTGTTGTGTGAGCGGTCGCAATTCGAGACCTCGGCACCATAGCCTTGTTGGCCACTGGGTTACGATGAACCCATAAGCGCTATGATTTAGTGGCGCATCTGGCAAGTCTCCTTCCGTTGCGTGAGCACCCCATCCAAAGATGTCTTCTCGTAGGGCAGGCCTTGGCCTGCCAGGGTTGTTCGCGAGAGCCTCGGCAGGCCAAGGCCTGCCCTACAAAAAAATTGCCGGATGCACCCTTTCGCTATAGGTTGAATTTGCATAGCGAAATGCTTGGAGTGATGACTGCGAGGACGACTTATCAACCTTTTCGAATTCCCATCTGGATTCCGTTCGCAGTTGTGCTCATGTTTGTGATCTCATCGTTTGCGATTGTCCGAGGCGAGCCAACCTTCCTCGTCCGAACAGTGAGTGTCATGTCTGTGTCAACGGGGTCCTACGGCCGGCGCCGCGGTGCGACCATGGTCGCTGGACCATCCGACTATGAGTTGCGATCCGGATAACCCCGGCAACGGTCAAACGACCGCATGGCGGCATTGATGGCTCAACGGATGGCGAGAGCCGGAGGCCCTTGGATTGAGGTGATGGAGGTGTTCAGGAGGATGAGCGACACGGGAATTGCACCATCGGTATAATTTCCGAAACATCGACCGAGGTCGGGTAGGCGCTCAGAGGAGACCGAGATGGCAAAAGTCGTGCGATTTCACGAGACCGGTGGTCCTGAAGTCCTCCGCTTGGAGGATCTCGATGTCGGCGAGCCTCGCGAAGGCCAGGCGCGGGTTCGACACACCGCCATCGGTGTCAACTTCCTTGATACTTACCACCGGTCCGGGCTATATCCGCTTCCTCTGCCGAGCGGGCTTGGGAGCGAGGCGGCTGGGGTCGTCGAGGCGGTCGGTCCGGGTGTCACGGTCGTCCGCCCGGGGGATCGGGTCGCGTACGCTGGCGGCCCGCCCGGTTCGTATGCAGAGGCGCGGTTGATCCAGGCCAATGGCTTGGTTCCCATCCCGGATGGGGTGACGGATCAGACGGCGGCGGCCGTGATGCTTAAGGGAATGACCGCACAATACCTGATTCGCCGGACCTACCCGGTCAAGCCAGGCGAGACGGTCCTGTTCCACGCCGCCGCAGGTGGAGTTGGGTTGATCGCCTGCCAGTGGTTGAAGGCACTCGGGGCGACGGTCATTGGAACGGTCGGGTCGGATGAAAAGGTCGCGGTGGCCCAAGCCCACGGGTGCGACCACGTCATCGTCTCCACCCGGGAGGACATCGCCAAACGCGTTCGTGAGATCACCGGCGGGGCGGGTGTTCCGGTGGTGTACGACTCGGTCGGCAAGGACACATTTCTCGCGTCTCTCGACTGCCTTCGGCCGCTCGGCCTCCTGGTGAGCTTTGGGAACGCTTCCGGAAAGGTGGCACCGTTCGACCTTGGCATCCTGGCTCAGAAGGGGTCACTTTACCTGACCCGGCCGACGCTGACGACGTACACCGCCACCCGCGCGGACCTTGAGGCGACCGCCCGAGATGTGTTCGATGTCATCCGCGAGGGCAAGGTCAAGGTTGAGATCCGCCACACCTACCCGCTCGCCGACGTCCAGCAAGTTCATCGCGACCTGGAAGGCCGCCGCACCGTCGGCTCGATCGTGATGACACCCTAACCAGGCTGACTCACCGCCAGTTGGTCCTTTTTGAGGCCGCAGGCCCGCTGCCGCATAAGCTCAGCAGCGAGTCTGCGGCCTTCCCCTTTTTAATAATCACTAAGAGTAGAGCCTCATGTGTAATAATCTTAACGAGTAACAGGTAGTGCTATTGCAACGCACCTCTTGTAGGGCAGGCCGAGGCCTACCCTAAGGGGCGAATCCTGAAGCGTCTCTCTGATCGGAATACAGACTCTGTTTTCTCGCTCTCAATCGAACACATTTGTGATAGGGTGCATACGGTCGAGGGAGGCGCCCCAGTGGTGCCGTCGAGCATGATGAGTCCCCCGGCATCCTGGTTCGCTGCCAGGCCAGAAGGTATCCTGATCAGGTCGGCGAAAGGAACGTTTGATAGAAGCTTGGGGACTTGATATGAGGCGGAGAGAGCTCGGCACTAGCGGCGTTGAGGTCTCGGTGATTGGGTTGGGCTGCTGGGGCATGACGGGCTCCTATGGCCCGGCGGATGAGGCGGAATGCGAGGCGACTCTGCACCACGCTCTCGACCTTGGCGTGAACTTCATCGACACCGCGGACTCCTATGGCGATGATGGGCAAAACGAGACGTTCATCGGGCGGACCTTGAAGGCTCGCCGCCAGGAGTTTGTGCTGGCGTCCAAGACGGGCTGGGTCAAGCGGATCGGGCCGGACGGCAAGGAGGTCCTCAGCGTCGATGGGCGACCCGAGCGGATCCGCTCGGCCTGCGAGGCGAGCCTGGCCCGCCTGCACTCCGACGTGATCGACCTCTACTACCTTCATCGGGTCGATCCCGACGTACCGGTGGAGGAATCAGTCGGGGCGATGAGCGAACTCGTCGCCGCCGGGAAAATTCGCCTGCTCGGGCTGTCGGAGGTCTCGGAGGCCACACTGCGACGAGCGCACGCCGTCCATCCCATCGCCGCTCTTCAGTCGGAGTACTCGCTCTGGACCCGTGAGCCTGAAGCGACGGTGATGCCGGCGTGCCGAGAGCTGGGCATTGCTTTTGTGCCCTTCTGTCCTCTGGGCCGGGGCTTTCTCACAGGAGCGGTGACGAGCCCAGATCGCTTTGCCCTCGGCGATTGGCGGGCGAACAACTCTCGTTTTAGCGAGGAGAACCTCGCCCGCAATGTTGCCCTCCTGCGGCCCCTGGAAGAGATCGCCCAGGCACACGGCAGGACCACAGCTCAGGTTGCCCTGGCCTGGGTGTTGTCCTGTGGCGAGAACACCATCCCGATTCCAGGCATGAAGCGGCGGGCACATCTCGATGAGAACATGTTAGCGGCGGACATCGAATTGACGTCCGAAGAGCTCGCCCGGCTGCACGCCGCCTTCCCTCCCGGTGCGGCGGCGGGCGACCGTTATTCGCCGGAGGTCACTCGCTGGTTAGGGCAATAGCCTACCACGTCTTCTCGTCGAGTTGGTGTCCATGGGCCTGAACGAGGTAGACGATCTGTCCGACGTGGTTGCTGATGTGGGCGGCGCAGACCAGGAAAAGCCCGAAGCGGTCTCGCACCGGCTCGCCGCAACCCGTGACCGGCGTCGTCAGGCCCGCCTCGCCTTGCGAGTGAAGCGTGCGCACCACCAGGCCGATCGCCTCGCGGAAGCGCGCCAGCAAGTCCTCGGCGGCTGGCCGTGAGGGATCTGAAAACTCGCCCGCTCGGTCCCGGACATATCCGGTTCCGGCGACCCCCGCCCCGATGAAGTGGCTCAGGCTGCCGGTGAGGTGGACCACGATGCGGCCGACACTATTGCCGAAGCCAAAAGGGTTGGACCAGAGCTGTTCATGCGATAGCGATCCGACCAGCCGCTCGATGCGAGCCGCAAGATGCTCGAAGTAGCCCGCGATGTCAGTCTGCACGACTTCTGCAAGGGACTCGTTTCCCATGGCATCCTCAGCCTGAACGATGGTTATCATCCGCTGATACGATGCTACGAAACCATCCGTCATCGGGTCCAGGGCTTTGGGGCCTCGTGCCTCTGGTGCCCTCATGCTGAGGTACTACCCAGGCTCGTCCCGGGGCGTCGCTGCGCTCCTCCCGGCCAACCGCCTTTCCTGAGTTCCCATGGCTAACCCTCATCCGGATCGCCTCTTAGTCATGGACCTCTGGTCGCTTCGCGATCCCGGTTGCCAGCAACTGCGGCTACCCGCTGCCATCGAGAGTAGCTCCTGAGACCACGGAATTGACTCTGGTATTGCGATCGTTGGAGATATGTAACGGAGTCGTATCAGAACGGATCGGCGCTGAGGATTTCGCCGTTTCCGCGAGTCGATAAGGCTTGCCAGACCCCGACCTTGGCGCCTGGGAGGATCGAGGGGACTTGGCGTACGGGGTCGAAACCCAGGCTGGGGGACTGCTCCGTCGTGAGATCGAAGGGCCAGGAGTCGATGGTGTCCTTGAGGAACTTGACCGATCCATCCGCAAAGGTGCAATTGACGCCCCCGGGGTGGAGGCTTCGCACGCTCAGATGGGAGAAGGGCGGTTCGACGATCATCTTGGCGTTTGGCGGGGCGGTCGTACTGGCCAGAGTGTTGATTCCATCGCCCAAGCCCCATTGCGTCTTGTTGGCGGTGAAGTCAGTTTCTCCAAAGAGAAGCGTGTGAGATGCGCCATCCGTGATCTCGGCGATCCGGACGGTGCTGAGGGGGAAGATCAAGCCAAGTTGGGCGATTCTCTGGGCTTCCCCCGGAAGAGGTCGATCGAGGGTGCCTGGGACGAGGTTGAAGCTGTCCCACTCCCAAGGGCCTGCAATTGCCGCATAGCTCGTTCCCCAGGCGGTTCGGACTGGAACCCTCGAGAAGCCCGACCACGCGTAGATGGTTTGTGGCGTTGCGATGGCAAAGTCGCTTGGACAGCACAGCATGGCTATAGCCGTCCCAGTGAGCGTGAAATTCTCGGGATTCAAGCAGGTCAGATTGAGGTTGGTGGCGTCGTAAGTCGGCTGTTGCTCGAGTTGGGGCAGGAGCCGAACGAAGACGCTGAAATCGTTTGCGTAGCCCGCGTTGGATCCCATGGCTCGGGGAAAGCAGCCCGGCGGCAAGCAACTGTTGATCGCTTCATAGTTGACGACCGCCAAGCCAAGCTGCTTCATATTGTTGGTGCACTGGATTCGGCGAGCCGCCTCACGCGCTGATTGCACGGCGGGCAGTAGAAGGGCGATCAGGACCGCGATGATCGCGATCACCACCATGATCTCGATGAGCGTAAAGCCGCGCGAAGGGAACTTTCCGAGCGCCGGTGGAGACCCCGCTTCTTGGTCAGAAGACACGACTGGCGAAAAGAGGCGAGCAGGCATTCGGCCCAGGCGCAGTCGCATCGGTGACCTCCATGTCGACTCGGTAACAATCCGTGTCATGAATCGGAGCGGAATCGGTTCCGAAGATAACGATCGTAACGTGGCAGGGACAAGTCGTTTGGAGCTTGTATGGACGACCGTCATTGCCGACAAGGCGAGAACGTAGCGAGAATTCTCGATGGGATATGACAGGGCGCTCGACGGAAATCGAATGATCATCCCTATTTATCGTGGCGGCCGCACCGTTCCAGGCATCGCACCGACCCGGTAAGGTGATTCGGACGAAAATCGCAAAAAAAGTGTATTGGTAGGTCAACGGCCGGGCACTACTCCGGTCCGCGAATGAAGGCGGGCTTCGTCAAAGGAGTGGCGGAATGGCGAGGGGACGGTCGGGCGATATCACGACTCACTACCAAACCCTCTTCCAGGCCGGGGCTGTCGGGACGCTCTCGGACGGGCGATTGCTGGAACAGTTCGTGAACCATCGGGACGGAGCCCGCGAGGCGGCCTTCCGGGCGCTCGTGGAGCGTCATGGACCGATGGTGCTGCGTGTCTGTCGGAGCGTTCTGGGGGATACCCATGACGCGGAGGACGCACTTCAGGCGACCTTTCTTGTCCTGGCGCGGAGGGCCGACTCGATCCGGAAGCGAGAATCGATCGGGAGCTGGCTCCATGGAGTCGCCCAGCGCGTCGCCCAGAAGACGAAAACCGCGGCCGCTCGGCGTCGGGTGCACGAAGCCCGAAGCGCGGAGCAAGTGGAGGAGACTCCACATCACCTCAACGATCTTGGTGATCTGACCCCGGTGCTCCATCAAGAGATCGACCGCTTGCCGGCGAAATACCGAGCGCCGATCGTGCTCTGCTACCTGGAAGGGATGACGCACGAGTTGGCCGCGAGCAACCTGGGGTGGCCGATCGGAACCGTTCGCGGTCGGTTGTCACGAGCGCGTGACCTCCTGCGTTCGCGGCTGATCCGTCGCGGACTGGCGCTCTCGTCGGGGGCCGTCGCCTCGGGATGGCTTCCGGAAACGGCCTCCGCAGCGCTTCCCGCCGCATTGACGGAAACGACGGTCCAGGGGGCAATGTACCTCTCGGCCGCCCAGGGATCGGCCAGGTTCGCAGTCGTGCTCGTCGCCGAAGCCGTGCTCCGAGACATGGCCATCGGCCGGGTGATGACCACCGCAGCGGTTCTGGTCGCGATCGGCGTCGCGGGGACGAGCACGGTCCTGCTTCCACGTCTGGGACGAGCGAAACCTGCCGGCAACCCGGTCGCCTCCTCGAGGCTCAAGAGCACGCCGCAGCCGGCAGCGACGGACATTGGGGGCGATGCTCTCCCTCCCGGTGCGGTCGCCCGACTGGGGGCAATCCGCTTCCAGCACGGCGATGTTGTGCACCAGGTCGCCTACGCTCCCGACGGTACTTCGTTGGTCTCAGTCGGGGCTGATGGAGTTGCCCGCGTTTGGGACACGACGACCGGACGTGAGCGTGCGCTACTCAGCGCAAGGGGTGAGCGGGTCCGCAGTCTGATGTTCGCGCCCCAAGGTCAAGTCTTTGCCGTGGCCGAGGAGAACGGGAAAATCCGCATCCACGATGGGGCGACCTGGCAAGAGCTCCGTCGCATCGAGACCCAAGATTGGGGAACGAGTGTGGCATTGTCCTCGAATGGCAAGGTTCTCGCCGCGGGAGGTCGCCCGGGGCGGCCGATCACACTCTGGGACGTCGACACGGGCCGGGCACTCAGGCAACTCGAGGGGCATCGGCGTGGGACCCGGTCGTTGGCCCTCGCCCCCAACGGCCAGTTCCTGGTCACGACGGGGATCGACGCGCCCGTGTCGAACCCTTCCGAGCGAAGTTCTCAAGAGTCCGAAGCGCGTTCGCTCCGAGTCTGGGATGCGACGACGGGCAAGGAGATCTGGAACACCAGGCTTGGAAGCGTGACCGTCGAACAGATCGCCTTTTCCCCTGGAGGCCGCGCATTCGCCGGGGGGCAGAGCGACAAGACGATTCGGCTTTGGGATGTGGCTACGGGGCAGGAGCTGCGTCGGTTTGACACGGGCAGCCGAGAATTTCGCGGCCTCGCCTTTACCCCCGATGGCAAGGCGCTGGCATGGGGCGACGTGGCGGCCATCGGCGACCTTCTGACGAGCCACACGGAGTTCGGCACGATTCATCTCTGCGATCTGGGCACGGGCCAGGAGCTGCGCCAGTGGGAGGCTAACGCCGGGGGGACGTCCAGCCTCGCTTTTGCACCCGACGGGTCGACTTTGGCGACGTCGGGAACGGAGACGGTTGTCCGACTCTGGGATGTGGCCTCAGGCCGAGAGCTCCTGCCCAATGCCGGTCACTTGAGCCGGATCGGAGGCCTTGCGTTCACTCCCGACGGCAAGGCGGTGATTACCGGTGGCCAGGATGGCACGATCCGGTTCTGGGATCCTCTCAGGGGCACCGAGCTCCGCCGCTTCGAGCGACGCGAGGAACCCATGAATTTCCTCAGCCTGTCTTGTGACGGCCAAATCCTGGCGACCGGAGGACTGTTCAGCACTCCCAGGCTCTGGGACGTGTCCACGGGCCGGGAACTCCGCGGGCTCCCGATCGCACCGGGCCCCGTTTTTTCCGTCAGCCTGTCTTGCGACGGCAAGACCTTGGCCTTGGCAAGGGAAGGCATCCACTTGTGGGATTTGGCCACGGGACGTGAGCGGGTCGACATCCATTTCCCATCCCGAGGCCCGCGTTTGAAGGATATCCACTTCACGTCCGATGGCAACAGGCTCGGCGGGACGGACGGCGCCTTCATCTATGTCTGGGACCTGGCTTCGGGCCAGGAACTCCACCGGCTTCGCCTGACCGCCGACGAGGTGACGGCAAACAGACCGCCGTTCGACATGGTGGCCGATGCCCGGTTCGTCTTCTCACCCGACGGCAAAACCGTGGCGGCTGCGGGCCACCTCGAGGACACGGTGGCCCTGTTGGATCTGCGCTCGGGGCGAGTGCTCGCCCGGATTCCGGGTGACGGCGCGAGGTACAAGTCGCTCGCCTTCTCGCCCGACGGCCGGCTCCTTGCGTCGGGACATTCCTCCAACGCCGGTCGGCCCGGACTCTGGGGCTCGATCCGGCTCTGGGACGTCTCCAAGGGACACGAGATCGGTCGTCTCGAGGCACATCGGAACCTCATCAGTGCGCTGGCGTTCTCGCCCGATGGGACACGCTTAGCCTCGGCAGGAGAAGACGCCGTAGCCCTGATCTGGAACATCTCGGCCTTCGTTTCGCAGGGAAGGCCTCGAGCCGTCCGGACGGCCACGAAAAATCCTACCGAGCAAGACGCGGTGGATGACCCATCCACCATTGGGTTCTGAATAGCATTTGTTGAAGAAAGCGGAGCCTTATCCCCTAGGGCAGCGTGCGCGCTGTTGCCTCGGGCCGAGGGATCGGTCCATACTTGAGGAAGAGGAGACATATCGATGGCATTCTTCCAGAAGCGTTGTAAATTCGGCGGAGGCTCCACTGGCCGAGCCTACAAGCCCGAGGTTGCGAACCTCGAGGATCGCCGATTGTTGACGATCGGGACGGTCACCGCAGTCGCCGACCCGAAGGTCCTCGCCCCTGCGGACGGCCGCGTCATCCCCGTGACGGTTACCGGAACCATCACCCAGGTGATTGTTCAGAACTTGTCGGGTGTTCGGAAAGCCCCTCCTCCCGCTCGCGTCCTGGCTGCAATCCAGGCGCAAGAAGCGAGACAACCCGCCCCGAAAACGGCGCTCGGCCAGGTGAACGATCAATTTCATGAGATCGCGCCGCAGGTCCGAAGTCCCCTCCATTTGACCGGCACGCAGACCTTTTTCAATCCGTCGACCAGTAGCAACCCGACCGCCGCCGTGGGACTGATTCGGAACTTTTCCTACACCTTGACGGTCAATTTACAGGCGAGTGCCGGAGGACAGGCAGACGGACGGCACTACAACATCACTGTCTCCGCGAGCGATCGAGACGGTGCCAGCGGAACGACCATCAGCGTCGTGGTCCCGCATGGCCCCATGCTCCAGAACCCGAGACACAAAAAGTAACAAAGTTGATAATAAAAAGATCGTTGTTACGTCGTCGCTCGGTTTCTCCGATAGTAGTCATGTAGTTTACTCCTGCCGATTGAAGGTCTTCTCGCCGACATCGAAGGCGTTCGATGAGATCATCCCGGTCGTCCTTTCCCGAGCTGGAAGGGCGGTCGTTATCGCCTGACACGCATTGGCGATTCATCGATCATCTCGGCTTGTGCCGATACACAAGAAGACTTAAAACGTCGCGGTATTTCCGCGGGGGTCGCGGAAGAGTTGGCGTCTACGGCATCAGGTTCCGGGCGTCACGGAGTTCGTCCGATTTTGGAGTCCGCGCAATGAGTCGCCGTTTCACGTTTCGCCCCGATGCCCTTGCACCCCTTGACCCCCGGATCGTCCCCAGCCACATCGTTCCGACCCACGTTGCACCCATGCCTCGGATCATCAACTTTGGACAACTGGCGACGACTTCCTTCTCGCAACAAACCTCAGGCATTTCCCACGCGACCCCGGCTGCGCGTCTACGGCCACCGATGTTCAGCTACGCCACGTCAGCGAATTTTCCCGACAAGGCGGCTGTCGCAGCCGGAGCGGATCCGAACGTGGTCCGCTTCGAAATCAACTTCAACAACGCAGGGAACACCCCGATCACGGGCGCGTCGCTCACCGAGCGGCTTCGCCCGAAGCTTTCGTATATCCCCGGCAGTGCCCAGCCAATCGATGGCGGCGAGGTCAAGGTGACCACCTTGCCCAATCGCTCGACCGTCCTGCAATGGACTCTTCCGAACGCGATCCCCGTAGGGGCGACCTCGACGGTTAGCTTCGAGGCGCGCTACAATCACGGCTGATTTTCCGTTCGAGCGGCCTATCAACGCGCTGAATCATTCGTGATGTCAAGGAGTGAGAAAGTCGAGTTGATTCGGCCCGAATCTGCGAGTCCTCACGGATCTGCCATCGATCCACGCTCTCCTCGATCGAGAACGTTTTCTCGCGGAAGGCTCAAAGAATTGGCGTGTAATTATTAGTGATCGCGTCGGGACGTTGCGAGGTCGGCTATCTTGCAACGAAGTCGCGCGCATCCCAGATGGTGAGTCCGCCATCCCAGGAGTTGGAGGCGATACGGGAACCGTCGGGGCTGAAGACGACAGCCGCGTTGAACTGATAATCGCCGGGGCGCTGGGGCGCAAAACCGCGGAGGGTCATCACTTCCTGGCCGGAGGACGCGTCCCAAAGCTTGACAGCCCCCTCGTAGCCGGCAGAGACCAGGCGCCGGCCGTCGGGGCTAATCGCGACGCCGGTGAGGGGGTGTTTGTGACCATGAAGCGTCAGGATCTCACGGCCCTGTTCGAGCTCCCACACTCGGACGGTGGGATCTTCGCGTCCGACGGCCACGAGTTGCGAGCCGCTGGGGTTGAAGGCAAGGCCGGTGATTAGCCCGGCCTGGGCGACCAGCGTCCGCAGGAGTCGACCCGTCGAGGGGTCCCAGACCCGTATTTTGGCGTCATCCCCGGCCGTCGCGAGCCGAAGTCCATCGGCGCTGAAGACGAGGCGCATGACGGACGATGTGCTCTCCGGTTGCAAGGTGTGGAGCCGTTTGCCGGACCTGGCATCCCAGAGGAGAATCTCGCCGGGTGCGGGCTTCTCCTCCGTGCCCCGGCTGGCTGAAGCCACGATCAGGCCGTCGGATCGTAAGGCAACGCCGCTCAGGGGAGCTGTGTGTTCTCGGAAAGTCAGGACCTCACGCCCCGTCGCGGTTTCCCAGAGCGTGACCCATCGTTCATCGTCTCTTGTGGGGCCAGCCAGCAACCGGCCACCGTCACCGAAAGAGGTGTCTCCGCGTGGACATCGGTACGTACTGTCGATCCGGATCTGGTATTGGCTGAGCAGCTTGCCTGACGTCGCGTCCCACGACTGGATGGCTCCGTGGTCGTGGCGGACGGCCAGGAGTCGCTCACCGTCGGTCGAGAACGCGACATCGCCTACCCACTCACCCCCGGTATCCCCCTCGTTACGGAAGCTGAGTCCGCGAGGATCGCGTCTTGTATCCCAGACCTTCACCGTCTTGTCTTGACTACCGGAGACGAGCCGAGTCCCATCCGGGTGGAAAGCAACACTCCGGACGCCAAAGGTGTGACCTCGGAACGTCATGAGTTCCGAACAATTTTTCACGTCCCAAATGCGTATCGTCTGATCGGCCGAGGAAGACGCGATTCGATCACCGTTGGGACTGAATGCGATCGAAATCGTCTCACCTACGTGGCCTTGAATCTGGTGTCGGACCTGACCGGTGTCGACATCCCAGATCGTGACCGAACCCATCTGGTTCGCCGCGCCAAGCGCGTGGCCATCAGGACTGAAGGTCAGGCTGCGGATGGGCCCCTGTTCGCCTCGGAAGGTTTGAAGCACCGACCCGGTTGCGGCATCGAGCAAGCTGACGGTATTCCCCCCGTCTCCGACGGCGAGGCTGGAGCCGTTCGGCCGGAACGCCGAGATACAAAATCCGTGGAACGCATCTGTCTCGAAGGCGGGCCGACGAGTCGTGTGCCGCCAAAGCCGGAGCGACTTCGAATTCATGATCGCGACCGTCTTGCTGTCGGGCGAGAAGGTCAGCCAGACATGCTCGATGGAGGTCCCCTCGAGCCGGGACATCGGTTTGAGAGTCTGCGCGTCCCAAACGATCACTGCGCCATCGGCGCTCGCCGAGGCGATCCAACGGCTGTCCCGGCTGTAGGCAACGCTCCAGACCGCGCCGATGTGTCCTCCGAGGGAGGCAATCAGCTTACCGGTTGAGGCCTCCCAGATCAGCAGATCGCCCGGCGTTCGAAAGGGATCCGTTCCCGGAAGGTGATACGGGATCCCGGCACCCGCGACGATCCGTTCGCCGTTGGGGCTGTAGGCCACGCTGTGGACCCAGTCCTGGCAGCCTTTCAGCGTAAGAAGGTCTCCATGTGAGAGTCTTCTCAGGTAATGCCATTCCCAACCACGGAGGTCCGGCTGATCCGGTCCGGGCAGGCACTTCTCCAGGAGCAACTCGGCGCCGGCCACGTTGTTGTTGCGCCACTCGCTTTCCGCCAGGGCGATGTGGCTGAAATAGAGCGACTGCTCAGCTTGTCGACGTTGATTGACTTCGGCATGAGCATTAGCTACGGCTTCGCTTTTCGCCCTTTCGGCCCGGCGTTCGTTGTCCTGAGCCAGGAGCACCGCCTGATGGAGATCGTCGTTGAAGCGATGAAGCATCGCATTGTATTGCCAAACGGCGATCGCCGCGACGACGAGGCTCAGCAAGGACGCGATCATTAACGAAGCGAGTGCTGGGCGTCTTCGCGACCATCTCCAAGCCCGCTCGGTCAAGGGGACCTGACGGGCGAAAATCGGTTCCCCTCGAAGGTATCGCCCCAGGTCTTCCCCGAGTGCCAGCGCCGTTGGATAACGCTTCGCCGGTTCCTTCTCGAGACACTTCAACGTGATTCGTTCGAGGTCGATCGGGATTCGGGGCTGAAGCCGTCGCGGAGGCACGGGTTCCTGGATGCTGACGAGGATGAGGGTCTCCATCGCCGTGGGTGCTTGCAATGGAGCACGCCCGGTGAGCATCTCGTAGAGAATGACCCCCAAGCTATAAACATCCGTGGGTGGTCCAACCTGGTCACCGTATCCACTGGCCTGCTCAGGCGCCATGTACGAAGGGGTACCGATCAGATCACCGTCTCGCGTCTGGTGATCGTTGAGCTCGACTCGCTTGGCCACACCAAAATCGGTTAACTTCGGCACTCCTGAATGGGTCAAGAGGATATTGGAGGGCTTGAGGTCGCGATGAATGATCCCTCGACTGTGGGCGTAGTCGACCGCCAGTGCGAGCGTCCGAATCATTTCGGCGGCTTCGCGCGCGGGCTGAGGCTTGCCGCCTAGCTTCTCCTCGAGCGATCCACCGTCGATGAATTCCAGGCCCAGGTAGGGACGGCCTTCGCGCCAACCTACCTCGTAGATCTGGACGATGTTCGGGTGTTGCAACTGCGCGACGGCCTCGGCCTCGATCTGGAAGCGTGAGACCAGCTTTGCCGGATCTCCGCGGACCATCTTCAAGGCGACGAGGCGATTGAGGGCGACCTGTCGAGCCTTGTAGACGAGGCCCATCCCCCCTTCCCCCAATGTTTCGACGATTTCATACCCGTCAACGTGTAGCGCGGCCGCTTGGGGCGGCTCGGCTCGAGGTGATGAAGCTTGTCGCGTAGCGGACTCTGAAGCCGTATCCGATCGTCGCTCTCGTTCTAGCTTCGGTGGATTACCCCTTTGCTGCAACGCACTCACAAACGTGGACGACGGGTTCGAGCCGCACGCCGATCGGCGCAGGGCAGAGAGCATCTCGTCAGTTACGCTATCAAGCCGTTGAGCCCGGGCCTCGCAACGCGAACATTCCTCAAGATGCCGAGCAACCTTGTCCAATACGTCTTCGGTAAGATCGCCGAGATTGAACTCGACTAATTCCTGTTCAGTCGGACATCGGTCGCGATGCACAGTCGACTTCCTCGCCCGGGAGCGTCTTTTTACCTAATGAAGCATTATTGGGAACTTTTTGATTGACGGAGCGGCGAACACTGTGGTGAATTGTACGCCAAGCGCATCTTCTCTCAAGAAACATCGGAGATGTGTGACATGGCTCAAGGACACTCCTCCTTCCCAGCCATACCCTATCTCTATGCTTGTGCGGGTTCTTTCGCCACGACAGCCTTCGATCGCTTTAGTTGCTTACCCAGAAACCAAGACTGTTCTCCGGTCGGTGTCTGTTTGGCCGTTTTCTTCGGCGTTCTCATCCACTAAGAACAAGGCGTTGTCGCAAGCAATCAAGCTTTCTTTAATGATAGGCCAACGTTGGTCACAACTCCGTCTTGTCATGTCTTCGCTTACAAATTTTTTCGATGGAATTCGCTTGCACACCGATGAGACCGAAATCCCGTTCGTGTGCCCCTTTTTTCGCGGATTGCCAACCCACTGTAGAAGACCCATTGGTAAAAGCGGCAACCAGATACTCTTAACCATCGATGAAGTCCAGGGAGTGGCACAGTCGTGCATCAACCCAAATTCACCCCTGGCGTAAGAGCCAAGCCGGCCGACCCTACTTCACTGACCTTGATGGAAGGGATCCGAGCCCATCGTGAAGAGGCCTGGGCGCGACTTATCATCCTCTACACTCCCCTGGTTCATCACTGGTGCCATCGCTGGGGGGTTCGGGGCGAGGACGCCGAAGATGTCGTCCAGGAGGTTTTCCAGGCCGTGGCGCTTGGTATGCGAACCTTCCGCTACGAGAGGTCCGGCGATACGTTTCGGGGATGGTTGAGAGGAATTACCCGCAACAAGTTGCTCGATACCTATCGTCGGATCGGACAAGGTTCATCCCCCGCGCAAGGCGGCGCGGACGCGTATCGGATGTTCCTGGAAGTTCCGGCCCCAGGTCTTGGAGATGCCGAGGAGTCGAGCGACTTTGACGTCGAAGGCATTCTCCGGCGTGCGTTGGAGATGGTTCGAGGCGAGTTCGAGGATCGGAGTTGGCAGGCCTTCTGGCGTGCCGCAGTGGAAGGACACGCTCCCGCCGAGATTGCGATCGACCTTGGAGTCTCCCCTGCCGCCGTAAGACAGTCGAAGTCACGAATCTTGCGGCGCCTCAAAGAAGTCATGGGTGAGATCCCCCCTTCCCTCCGCTCTCATCGACCTGCGCATTCGTAAGCACATAGGTTCAATACCAAGCTCGGAGAACCGCGGCCAAGGCGGTCGCTCTCGGCGCGCGAGATCGCGTCCGAGGCCTCTTCGTCTCTCTCGACGCCGATTGGATGCAATTGCCTGGATCGCCACTCGCGCAAGGACGGTCATCGGGGGCGCGACCGGAGTAAGGCCACCGCGTTCGTCCGAGAGTGGCCCCAGCGTCAGCGGGATGTCGCCTCGAGCGGTTATCGCTTGGAGATAGCACCCGAGAGTGCCCCTGTGGCTCGAGGGAAGTCAAGAGGCCGGTGTGATGGAACTGGTGGCTTGTCCATCCGTGGGCCAAGGCTGACGCCACCAGTGCTGCTCTGACATGCTTGATGTTCAATACATGAATGCCAGTGTGCTTGGTATTCATGTAAAGATTCTCTGTCACAGCTTCTCAAGCTTCCACTTGGGTGGAATCAACGCCGCGTTCCGCGACGGCTCGGTTCGATTTCTCAAGGACTCGATCGACACGATGCCATTCGACGCCCAGACGGGTCTCCCCTTGGGCATGGCGCCCGATGCCAACATGATCCTCCGCCTCCAACCCGGCTCGCGGTACGGAGTTTGGCAGGCCATCTCGACGCGCGTTGGTGGCGAGGTGATCAGCTCCGAATCTCTCTGAGGTGGTGCAGGCTGCCGCACTGGTGATCACGGGCCCCGTTCCCTTCCCTCGGGACGGGGCATTCTCGTTCGGGATTCCTCGGAAAATTCACGCGACGATTCTTCTTCAACGCTCTGGATCGGGATGGTGACGGATGAAAGCCAATTTAAATCGCCGAACCTTCATGTCGGCGGGAGCAGCGAGCGTGGCGCCCCTGGCCTTGGGGGCCATGCCTCCGAAACCAACGGGGCCCGGGCGACCCGTGGTGATTTCCAGCGGGAACCAAAAAGTCGTCGAAATCGCCACGGAAAAGGTCAAGGGAGGTATCTCACCTCGACTTCGGGTGTGGGCTACAAGGTACCAGGCCGCTCAAGTGGGTCGATCGATTCGGTTGGGAGCTTGTCCGTGGTGGGTTTCTGAAGCTGGGGAAATAGGGAAGGCCGAGGGCGAGTCTTCGAGGCCCCGCAACCTGGTATCAGTCAGGATGGCTGGGCTTCGAAGACTTGTCCCCGGCTATCCAATGTTCGTGTTTCGACATCGAAAGCCCTTTCCTGGATTATCTTCTGGAGGGAAAACTCTTTAGCGAGAAATCCCGCTTCTTCTTCATGAAAAAGCTGGAGCAGAACGATCGGCCAGACGCGGGGGAGCAGTACCACCGGCTAGAGCCTGTCGGGACTCGACCCGAGAGCTTAGCTTGTCCAACCAATCTGACAGCTCATCGGAGATCATGACTTTCATTTGGGTCCGCAGTCGGGAAATCCGCCGCGACAATTGACAAAGCTCGGTAGGTGAGGCATCAGGGCGGGTCAACATGCGGTGGGCTTGGAAGGCCAGATCGCGAACTTCCGCCGCAAAGGCGGCAGGGTCATTCTGATTAATCAAGGGTAGGTTCGCAGTCATCGTCTCACTCGGAAGGCCCCGACTCCCTACGCCCCCGATCCAACACGAGAGCCAAGTCGGTTCTCACACATAGTACGAATAGAATCCCGCCACGTTCGGTTGTCGTTCGAAAAAAACTCGCCTCTGGTTCGCGGATTGCGCTGGCTTCATATCGCAACGATTTAATTGGAAACGGTTTCAGGCCATTAATCTTTCGCAAAAAAAATCGCCGCCGTTCGCGAATCGCGACCGGATGTCGCCTGACTTATCGGTATCATTCAGAATTGATATTTGCGAACACATGGGAATGGGGAGTCTTTCAAGAAAAACGGGGGAGCGACCGCAAAAGACTCAAGATGGGCGACACGATTCGGACTTGACCAAAATGGGGAAAGCCCATAGATTTCGCCCGCCGTTTGATCCACAAGGATTGTGGTTGGACGGAGGCATGTTTGAATTCACGGCTGATTCTCAGGCTGTGGCAGGGGGTTCTCCCCAATGCGGTGTGCAAGGAGGCAGGTCGATGAGGTGGACAGACGCGAAGCGCGGCTGGTTCCCGGCGGCCCTATGGGCCATCACCGCGTTGATGTTTGTCGGCGCGAGCTCGCCCAAGAAGAAACGGTTTGAGGGGCCACCCCCTAAACTTGAGGAAACCGTCGGCGATGTTGCGCATATCTCCTCCCCCTCCGATATGAAGCTCGAAGGGGTTGGGCTTGTCGTGGGGCTCGACAAGACAGGGGCGGATGCTCCGAACTCCTGGTACCGAGAGCACCTCGTCGAGGATATGCGCAAAGCGGGGGTCGAGGACCCGAACCGATTCCTCTCCGATCCGTCAACCTCGATGGTGATCGTCAAGCTCAAGGTCCCCGTCGGCGTCGATCAGACCGATCGACTTGATGTCGACATTGAAGTTCCGCCGGGATGTGCGACCAAAAGTTTGGCCGGAGGCAATCTCCTCTACTGTCGTTTGCGAGAAACCTTGGTGCTGGGAGGTTCTCCAAAGGAAGGACCCGAACTGGCCACGGCCCAAGGTCCCGTGATGATCGGCAGCGAAGCCAAGCCGATGGACCCGAAGGTCGGTCGAGTCCTTGGCGGCGGCCGCGTCAAGAAGCCGACGCCGTTCACCCTCGTCCTCTCGGACAGCCGCCGGAGCTTCCGGACCGCCGCGCTCATCGAGACGGTCGTGAACCAGCGCTTTCCACTGCACGAAGGGGTCCAACTCAAAGGCGTGGCCACGGCCAAGAAGGACACCTACCTCGAGCTCAAGGTACCCCGCGTCTATCACCACAACTACATCCGCTACTTCCGTGTCATTCGCGTGTTGCCTTTGGTCGACCTTCCTGGCGTTCGTCAGAAGCGAATGGAGGAATGGGGCAAGGATCTGATGGATCCGACCAAGGCTGGGGTCGCCGCGCTCAAGCTGGAAGCGCTCGGCGGCACCGCCGCCGACACACTCAAAGCCGGTTTGAAGAGCGACAATTCCCAGGTCCGGTTCCTGGCCGCCGAAGCGCTCTGCTATCTGAAGGATGACTCCGGCTCGGAGGTCCTTTCCGAAGCGGTCGTCAAAGATCCGAAGATACGCGCCCATGCGTTGGCCGCCTTGGCGGCTTGCGCTGGCCCAAGTCAGGCTGACCACTCCCGGGCCCACTCGACTCTGATCAAACTCATGGATGTTCCCGACGTCGAAGCACGCTATGGAGCTTTTGACGCGCTTCGCACGCTTGACGAGAACAGTCCCTTCCTCGGCCGCATTCAGGTCATGGACCAACAACCCGAGCCTGAGGAGGACAGCGATTCGATGGCCGTCGCGCTTTCGAGTGCGTATCGTCGAAAGCGGGGAGCCGCAGATGATCCCTTCGCCCTCTACGTCGTGGACTGCGAAGGCCCTCCCATGGTTCACATGGCGCGCACAAAACGAAGTGAGATCGTGATCTTCGGGCGCGACCAGACGTTACTCACCCCGATCGTTCTGGGTAATGGTTCGATTTTGCTCAATGCGTCGGACGGCGATGAGCAGGTTCAAATCAGCAAGATCGTGTCGGACAAGGCGGGTGATGCTGACGAGAAGACCGTGACGACGCTTGAGGTCGCCGACGTCATTCGGCGGCTTGCGAACCTGGGCGCACGCTATCCGGACGTGGTGAGCATCCTCCAGGGCGCCAATCGTCAGAGGAACCTGTCGGGCCCGCTCGTGGTCGACGCCGTCCCTGCCCCGACCGCCCTGTATGACCAGATGGCGATCTTCGGCAAAGACACGACCAAGAAGGACGACGACCTCAAGAAGACCGGGTTGAACTCTAAAAAGAAGAAGGGCTTCTTCCGCCGCTTGTTCTCCCCCGACTAATCCGGGACGACAAGCGGCCGGATATCCCTCGGTTCCTTCTTGTTTGCCTCAGTCGACGCAGACGGTAATCTCGCCCTATTTCCTCCCTTCGCCAGGATTGACTCGTTTGATCGAGCCAGTCCTGGTCCATTCTAAAGTCGCACGCCGCGCCGTTCGAAAAATAGTCTTGACGGTCAGGTCCGCTACGGCACGGAGGCGAGCGATTGACCTCTTGGTGGCCCTAGACCGGTAACTCCCGCCGTGAGTGGGGAGTGGCTCGAGTCTCGTTGAGGGATGCGTGTCGCCGATACACGTCCCTGCCTGGCAGCCGAAGGGTATCCGCAGGATGACAACGTCTTGTAGGCCCCAGGTTTCCTGAGGAACGACGAGGTTTGGGAGCGGAGTCGGAGCGTCTTTCGCGATTGCCGTCTCTACGCGGCTGTGTTCATCGTTCGCAAAGGGATGAACGCGGTTCGCCGAGCCGGGACTGTCACCGCGCCGACATGGGTCATTCCGGAGGGGTGAGGAAACCTCCGAGGTCTCGCACCGAACTAGGGCGAGTGGAGTCCTCGACATGAAAAAGGTGTTTACAACCGGCCAGGTCGCGAAGATTTGCAAAGTCGCGCCTCGGACCGTTTCCAAGTGGTTCGATTCGGGCCGCTTGCGTGGATATCGTATTCCCGGCTCGCAGGATCGTCGTATTCCTCGCGAGCATCTGCTTCGGTTCCTCAAGGAGCATGGTATGCCCCTGGGTGATCTCGAAGCGGAAGTCTATCATAAAATCTTGGTGGTGGGCGCTGACGCTCCCCTGCTGTCCAGCCTACGCGATCAACTCCGCGAGGGCGATGATTTTCGGATCGAGACCGCCGCGTCAGGCTTCGAGGCGGGCATTCGGGCGGAGAGCTTCCACCCGGATTGCATCGTGATCGACCTGGCCGTCGGCCGTATCGAGGCCGGCCAGATCGCCCAGAACCTTCGCAAGAGCCAGGATCATGTGACGACGATCCTCGTCGCCTTGACCAGCGACGAGCCGAGCGAAGAACTCTACGCCCTCGGCTTCAACGACGCCTTCAAAAAGCCGTTCGACGGCGCCTTGCTCGCCGAGCGGGTTCGCCGCCTGATCTCGCAGAAGAAGGCCGACGAGCCCTGAACCGAAGAGCCTTCCCCCCCCGCTCTTCACTGACGAGCCCGAGGTACTCCCTGGTTTCGACCGGGGCGAACCTCGGGCTCGTTCGCTTTCCCGGGCCGGGCTGCCGGCAAACTTTCCCTCGCCCCATCACGCCGGATCGCTCATAATTCATTCGCTTCCAGGCAGAGAGGCTATCCAGAAAGAGAATTTGATGGACGAATGCGTGATTTGGGTGGCCGGGGACGAGTCTTCGAGGCCCCGGGGATCAGCCCAGGCCGATCCCCGGGGCGTCGCTGCGCTCCTCCCCGGCCACTCATCTTTCCTAGTCTCACGCGGCCAAACCCTATCCGGATAGCCTCTGAGCGTAATGCCGAGCGCATTACGCTCTGCTTTGGGCAAGCGATTCACCGGAGCTTGATCCCCAACCACCCGCTTGATGACCGAACCTCTCGTGACGAAACGATTCTGGACCCTCGGTAAACTGACCCTGCTTTCGAGCATGGTCGCCGGACTTGCGGTCCTCTTGACGCTCGGCGACCCCGGAATCACGGTGGACGAACCGCTCGACGTGCGTCCGGGGCGAACCTATGTCACCACGCTGCTCGCGCGCGGTTGGGGATTCTTCCGGCCCGAGGTGAGCGACCTTGTCTATCGCGATAACGCCGAGCATCCTCCGCTCGGGCGTTGGCTCTTGGGGATCGCGTCGACCCTGGGTGAACCCATGGAAGCGCTCGTCATGGGGGGACCCGACCCTCTGGGACTCTACCTCCATGCCGCTCGCCTCGCTCCCGCCGCGGCGTTCGCGCTGCTCGTCGGAATCATCGTCTGGACGACCGGCAAGCGCTATGGACGATCCGCGGGCTTGTCCGCCGGCTTTGCCGTGCTGGTCATGCCTCGACTCTTCGCCCATGCGCATCTTGGGGCACTCGACACGTTTCTCAGTCTGTTCTGTACGGCAGCCTTATTATCAACTGAGTATGCGTTGCGGCAACCCCGTCCCGTCCTGCCGATGCTCCTGGCCGGGGTGACCTGGGGGCTTGCGCTCCTGACCAAGATCCATGCTTGGTTCTTGGCCCCGATCCTTTTCGCGTGGTGGCTCGTTTGTTGCCGACCGAAGCCGATCAGGGCCTGGCTGAGTTGGCTCGCGTGGGGAACCACGGGATTCGCCGTCTTCGTGTCAGGTTGGCCCTGGCTCTGGCATCACTCGGTGGAACGGCTTCGAGCCTATTGGGGGACGGGAGTCGAGCGCACGGCGATCCAGGTCCAGTATTTTGACCGGGTCTACGCCGATCGAGACGTGCCCTGGCATTACCCTTGGTTTTACTTCTTGGTGACAGTACCGATCGGCCTCCATCTCTTCGGCTTGATCGGAGGCGTCGCTGCGTGGCGTGATCGCAGGAAGGATGGTTTCCCCGGACTTCTGGCGGGCTCGATCCTCTTTTTCCTGATTCTCTTCAGCACACGGATCCCCGTTTACGACGGCGAGCGGCTCTTTCTGCTGGTCTTTCCACTCTGGGCGATCCTGATCGGTCGAGGTTTCGCTGCGGGATGGGCATGGTGTGGCAGCCATCGCTTACGATACATCGGGTTAACCCTCCTCTTGCTCGCCCAGGGATACGGGGTCGTCTCGACGCACCCCTTCGGGCTGAGCTACTACAATGCGCTTGTGGGCGGGTTGGCCGGGGCGGAGCGCCTCGGTCTCGAATTGACCTACTGGAACGACGCCGTCGACCGAGTATTGCTCGATCACCTCACCCGCAGAGCCAAACCCGGAGCCACGGCAGCCCTGGCTCCTACGCTCTATCCCGGCCAAGGACTCGCCTCGACGACCCGGGCCATGGCTCGAGGCCCCCTCTTGCTTGGCGACGAAGAGAAGGCGCTCAGTGCCGACTGGCTGATCGTTTCGCGCCGCACGGCGTACTGGAAGCCCGCGCTGCGAAAGCGGCTGGCGGAGGGAAAAAACGTACTCCTTCGCACGCGCAACGGCGTCTGGCTCTCGGGCCTTTGGGAGTTTCCTCACCGCCCGGAATCCGCTTCTGGGAGGACGACAGATTCTCCCTCGCTTCCGGAAACCCGCGCATCCCCCTAGCCAACGAGCCGACGATTTGTAGAATACGTTCAGAACAAATTGAAACAAGGGTGGTCGGATGGCGGAGCTGACGCATTTCGACAGCGAAGGCGCGAGTCGGATGGTTGACGTCTCGGGCAAGGACGTAACCCTTCGTTCTGCGCGCGCCAGCGCGCTCGTCCGCATGGCACCTGCGACACTCGCACTCATTCGCGACCGTCGCATGGCCAAGGGGGATGTGTTCGAAGTGGCCCGCTTGGCGGGCATCATGGGAGCGAAGCGGACCGGTGATCTGATTCCGCTTTGTCATCCCATCGGCCTCGACAGCGTTGAGCTGGGATTCCAGGTGCTGGACGATTCGTCGATCCGGATCGAGGCCACAACGAGAGTTACTGCCAGAACCGGGGTCGAAATGGAGGCGCTGACTGCCGTCAGCGTCGCCGCGCTGACGATCTACGACATGTGCAAGTCGATTGATCGAAGCATGTCGATCACCCAGGTTCAGCTCGAGGAAAAGACGGGCGGACGGAGTGGTCATTACCAGCGTCAGCCGGATTGATCCCGCCGATCTTCCCCCCTTTTAGGTTTCGGTTACGCCGTTCTTGAGGACGCGTCGCGACCCTGTGGACCAGCGAAAGCTTGGGCCGATCGGTGTCAGACGCTTGCGTAGAGTTGACGAGCCAATCGGGAGTGGTGGGATGTCCTCGCGATCTCTCTTGAAGACTGAGGAAACCAGCCGCAAGCTTGCGGCGATCTACGCACCCATCGCGGCAGAGTTGGCTGAGTCCGAACGGATCTTCGCCACGGAGTTGGGCAGTCGTTTCGCCTTTGTGCAGCAGCTTGTCGACCACTGCTCGGATTTCCAAGGCAAGCGGATTCGGCCGGCCCTCGTCCTACTCACCGCTCAAGCCTGTGGCGCGATGCGCCCCGCGCATCCCGTACTCGCCGCCGTCGTCGAAATGATTCATACGGCGACCCTCGTCCACGATGACATCCTCGACGAAGCGATGGTTCGTCGCCACGCGGCGACGGTCAACGCCGAGTGGGGCAACGAGACGGCGGTGCTCTTGGGCGACTACCTCTTCACCCACGCGTTTCACCTGGCCGCATCTCTCGAGACGACGCTGGCCTGCCGCTGGATCGGGCATGCCACGAACCTCGTTTGCGAAGGGGAGATGCAACAGATCCACAACCGGGGAAACTTGGTTCTTGACGAAGAGACCTATTACTCCATCGTCCGCGGGAAAACCGCCGAGCTGACCGCGGTCTCCTGCCGCTTGGGCGCCCATTATGCTGGGGCCTCGGAGAGTCGGGTGCAAGACCTCGAGGAATACGGACGTGATCTCGGAATCGCCTTCCAGATCGCTGATGACGTCCTCGACCTCTGGGGAGAGGAACGGACCACCGGGAAAAGCCTGGGGACCGACCTCGAGAAACAGAAGCTGACCCTCCCCCTGATCCGGTTGCTCAACACGGCGCTCCCATCCACGGCCGACCGGATTCGTCAGCTGCTTGCCGAACCTCACCCCGATCGTCGCGAACTTCGATCTTATCTTGATGGCTCCGACGCACTCGAATACTCGTGGGATCGCGCCCGCTATTTCGCCTCACAAGCGCAATCGAGGCTTGAGGGCCTGTCCGATTCTCCTGCCAAGAACGTCCTCAAGAGCTTGACCCAGTACGTCGTTCGGCGTGCCTCGTAAGCACGACCGAACGATCTGATCTTTTCCCGCCGTTGTGTTTCCTCTACCCCGCCTCCTTTGCTCGGCCCGCCTGCTTTCTCGAACACGACCGATGCCAACGCGCATGCATGGGTCTCATGCGATGGTGTGATCATCATCCAATGAGGCTGCGCTGATGATACTAGGATAATATTGCAAGTTTAGGATGGGCGTTCGTCGGGTTCGGTGAGTATGCTATACCGAAAGAGCGTGGGATTAGGGAACCATCCCCCCCTTTGCCGCTTCGCCGAGGATTTTCAGATGGACGCCGAAAAGGCCTCTCCCCTCCAGAGGAAGCTCCTGGCCCAAATGCTCCGCAGGGGCTTGAACGGCCAGAAGCTGGCGAAGATCTCCAAGGTGAGCGATTCCGAGATTTCTCGGATCCTTGCGGGGAAGTCACGTCCCGGCCTCGAAAATGCTTTCCGACTAGCGCGTGCGGTGGGGGTTTCGCTCGATTATCTGGCGGACGATACCCTCGAGCACGATCCTGCGCGGTCGTCGGATCCGCTTTCGGCCGAAGAGCGCGAAGTTCTCGAGATTGCTCGGGGAATCGGTTGCTCGCGGGCCGTTCGGATTCTTGAGAATATCCGGATCGTGGGCTATGAGGTCGCCATGCGACGGCTCCTCGACGCCAAGCCCGGCATTGAAGCCGAGGACGTCACGCGGTCGCCAACTCCCTCCCCCGTTCCCCCAGTGGCAACGGTCTCGGCCACGCGCGCCGGCTGAACTCGGCAGAGATCCACGCTCCCCATCTTGCCAAACGCTCGACGCTCACACGCGGCACCACACACCATCTTGATCGTGTTCGCAGTCAAGATGTTTGATGTGAATGATCTTTGAGATCCGCTTCCGAATCGATTTGAAGAAAGCCGTCACGATCAAGTCTGCCGTGAAATCCGGTATCGAGCCATCCTCCTCGGCCGGCGACGCGAGCGAAGACGCGCCCCGTCTGGGTCGGCCCCAGGGGGCTACCGGACTCGCCGACGATTTTCAGCGCGACACCGGGTACGGGGTGGCCCACCGTGCCCTCCTTGTGTCCCAACTGGTGCACGTCCCCTTGATGAAAATCAGCGGCCGAGGCGGTCAGCAGGCCCAGGGTCGGATGTTCGAGACGAGGCAGGCTCGGATCGAGTGTTTCCAATGGTTCGATGCGTCCTCGTCGCAGCTCGAAGGCACGTACGCCGGCTTCGATGATGGCTTGGCGGACCTCGAACGCCGTGATCGGGAGAGGTACCGGAGGTCCATAGACCACACCCACGGTACGTAGCCAGCCTCGGGGCCACTTGCGGAAGAAACGACCGCCCGAGTGGCTGAAGATACTCCCCCAGAGGTTATCGAGATATACCGGGATGATAGGAACATGCTCGCGCCCTTCGATGATCACTTCGATCCCGCGATAGAAGGGACCGACGAAGCCGGTTCGGGAGAGTTGCGCCTCCGGGAAGAGTGCCACGACCTCTCCTCGGTCGAGGGCCTCGCGCGTCGCCTTGATTGAAGCCCGTAACGCGCGAGGACCCGAGAACGGAACCGGGATCAGGCCGGCACGCGCCGCGATCTGACGGAGGATTGGTAACCCAATGTAATCGGCGTTGATGAGCGCGCGGCCTCGCCTTGGGCAGGTGGCCGCGACGATGAAGCCATCGATCCAGGTGAGGTGATTCACCGCGAGGACGGCCGGGCCGGTTCGAGGAAGATGTTCCAAGCCTTCGCGCACGAACCGGTACCGGGGCCAGAGCATCAGCCGAAGGAAGGGCTGAATCACCCAGGGAAGTGCGAGGAACATCGCGCCGAGCGCCAGGACGACGATGCCCGTGATGATCAGCCAGTTAGGCAACAACATCGTGGGGTCCCGACGGTTTGGGCGGGGTCCGCGCCAGCGGCGGAATCGAAACGAGTGACAAGAGGGTCAGCGCGGCTGCCGCCAGAAACGCCGGCGCGTAATTGCCGCCGAACGAGAATTTGAGCCTGGCGAAGAACCATCCCCCCGCAACACTGATATTCGTCACCGCCATGAACAGGGCGTACGTTGAAGCCGCCATCCGAGGGTCGGACGCCTCCATCGCCAAGACGAAAAAGATCGCATCCGCCCAGCCATTCGCCATCCCAAAACCCAGGCCGGCGATCGTCGCCGAACTCCATCCGCTCACGAGTGCTTGGCCCGCCGTTGTCACGGCCAGTGCCAAAATGCCCAGGGAAAGGACCCCTCCCCGACTGAGCCGTCGCGAGGCCAAGGTCAATAACGCCGCTCCTGCCGCTCGACCCACATACCGCACCGAAGCAAGGGCACCGACCTCGCTCTGCTTAAAATGCAGCGAATTATAATAAGGACTGAGATTGATCTCGACACCATAACCGACAATCGAGTAGAGGGCACCAAACCCCAAAAGCACCAGCGAGCGCGGTAAGATCAGAACGCGAAACGCAGCCCACTGGAACCGCTCGGCGTCCACCGCACGGGGAGGCTCGGCGCAGCGAAGCCCCAAGACAAACGGGATTAAGCCGAGCGCCGCGCAGCCCCAGAGCACCTGGTGGTATCGAGTCGCTCCACTTCCCTCCGCATCCAACCAAAATCCGAAGACCAGCGAGCAGACCATGGCCGCGATCGCGCGCGCGGCCACAAGCATCCCCTGAACGCGAGAACGGTCGTCCGGGGGAGTAATGTCGATCACCATGCCATCGCAGCACGTATCGTAAAGCGCGAGGCCGGCCACCGTCAGGATCGCTACGATGGTAAACGCAAGCGAGGCTCGGGCCGGGTCGAGCGCGGCAAGCCCAATTAATCCCGCAGACTGAACGATCAGCCCAAGCAGGATGTAAGGCCTTCGATGTCCCCACCCCAAAAGATTGACGCGATCCGAAAGGGGACCGCCGAGAAACTTAAGGATGAAAGGAACCAGCGCCAAGCTTTGGACCCCGGCCGCCGCATTTTCAGCAACCCCGGCCGAGATCATGTAGAGCTGATTGAAGTTGAAGAAATAAGCGATGACCACGCCTTGCAGTGCGTAGAGCGAGGCGAAGAGCGCGAGGTAGGAGGCACTCACCCGATCGTGGCGGCTCATTCGGGTTCCTCGAGAGGAGAGGAGGCATCGGGTAGCCTACCGGAACGCAGACTGTGGCGAATCAATTGCTTGGCGCGTCCCGGAAGGGGCGAGGCCTCGACGTGAGCAATGGTCTCCTCAATCGGATAAGCAACACGCTTGAGCTCGATTTTATTGTCATCGATCACGGCATAAGCTGCACGCGGGTCGCCATCGCGGGGCTGTCCCACGCTTCCCGGATTGAGGACGATGACCCCCTCAACGGCGAGATTGAACTGCATGTGGGAATGCCCCACGCAGACGATGTCGGCCTCGACATTGTGTACCCGTTTGGCCCAGGCCACCGGATCCATCATGAGGTATTCGTCCAACGGATCGCGTGGGGTCGCGTGAACCATGAAGATTCGTTTGCCGTCGATCGTGACCCGCTGGGTCAGTGGTAATTGGAGGAGATAGCGCCGTTCCTCGGAGTCGAGGGCGTCCCACATGAGCGGCCGAGAAACCCGGGTGAGGTAGCGATAGCCAAGCTCGCCGGTGACCGCGATCCCCTGGGCCACACCATGATCGTGGTTTCCTCGGATCGCGTAATGGGCATGTTCCATGGCCCATCGCACACAAGGCGCGGGGTCGGGGCCATAGTCGACGAGGTCACCAAGACAGAGACAAACGTCGTGCGGCTCATCGATGGCCGCGAGCGCGGACCAGTTGGCGTGAATATCCGAAACGACGAGAATTCGCATCAGGGCCGGTTCCGGGACGGCTCGGCGATCAACATCACCGAGAGCTTTGGAGGTCAAGGGGCTCGAAAGACGTCACGCCCGCTCCTGGCGGGACGCCAAGTGGCGTGAGGAGTGGCCGATCCTCAGACGTTGTTACTGGCTAACGATCAAGCCAACGATCGTACCAGAGCTGGAACATCAAGAGCGTCCAGAGTGGTTTGCGGTGGTCATGCACCCCTTGCTGGTGTTCACGGACCCGGCGCGACACTTCCTCGGGGCGAAAGAGTCCTTGTCGTTCGATCCGATCGCGCGCCAGGAGCGAGTCCATCAGAGGCGCCAAGGGTCCGCGCAGCCAACGGGCCACAGGAATCCCGAACCCTTTCTTACGTCGCGCCAAGATGCTTGCCGGCAAGCGCCCCGCAGCCGCGATCTTCAACAGTCGCTTGGTCTGACCACGCCCATATTTAAACTCGCGAGGCATCGACTGAATAGAGTCCACCAGCGTCGCATCAAGAAACGGCGCACGAACTTCGAGCCCGCAGGCCATGCTCGCCCGGTCCACCTTGGAGAGGATGTCCTCGGGTAGGTACGTATCCTGATAGAGGGCCAAGGATCGCGACAACGGATCCGAAGCCCCGCTGAACTCATGCGCTCGAGCAAGATGCTCGGCTTCTACGTCGACACGGCCGGGCGCTAACAGGATCTGGTCGATCTCCGAGGCCGAGTACGAACCAAGCCAGCGCTGATGCGCCAGGGGAAGAGGCTCGGCCGCGCCGCGCAGGAATTGTTTGAGCTGGAAGTCGAAGCTGAAATTGCCGTGATCCACCGGCAGGCGACCCACCGCCGCTCCCGCCAGGGCCTTTGCGGGGCCTGGAAGCCTGCGGAACAGCCTGGCGGCCCGCTCGGCCTTGAAGGTGGGATAGCCGGCAAGCAATTCATCGGCCCCGTCACCTCCCAGCACCACTGTCACCTCGTCCCTCGCGAACCGGCTCAGGAGGTGTGTGGGCAAAAGCGACGCATCGCCGAACGGCTCATCCAGCCAGGCCGTCACCTCCGGTAAAAGCTCGGATACCGCCTCGACGGAAAACCGGCGCTCGTGGTGATCGGTCCCCAGGTGCTCTGCCACCGATCGGGCGTGGGCACTCTCGTCGAAGCTTGGATCCTCGAAGCCGACCGAGAACGTGTGGATGCCCCGAGCCGGCTCAAGTTCGGCCAAGGCCGCCACCACGCTCGAGGAGTCGATGCCTCCGGAAAGAAAGACCCCCAACGGTACGTCGGACCGGCGATGTCGCGCGACGGATGCCCGGAAGTCGCTCCAGAACTGTTCCGCCGCTTCCTCGATTGAGACGTTGGTGATCGCCGGTTCCGGAGCCGTCCAATACCGCGAGATACGAGCCTGACCGCGCTCCCAGACCAGGAGGTGCGCTCGAGGGAGCTTGCGAACCCCTTTCCATATCGAGTAGGGAGCCGGCACATACTCATAGAAGAGGTAGCGCGCGAGGCCGTCGAGGTCGAGACGGCGTTGGACATCCGGATGCTCGAAGAGGGCTTTCGGCTCCGATCCGAAGACAATGCCGCCGCGATCGGTTTCGGCGTAAACGAGCGGCTTCTGTCCCATTCGGTCGCGCGCTAGGACCAGTCGTTGCCGAGGAGCGTCCCAGATCGCCAGCGCGAACATGCCGTTGAGGTGCCGTACGAAGTCTGGTCCGTGCTCCTCGTAGAGATGGACGAGACATTCCGTGTCCGAACGTGTGCGAAACCGATGACCGCGAGACTCGAGCTCGGTTCGGAGCGCCGGTTCGTTATAGATCTCACCATTGAAGATCACCCAAACCGAGCCGGTCTCGTTCGCCATGGGTTGAGCACCGCCGGCGATGTCGATGATCGAGAGGCGACGATGTCCCAGCCCTGCGGGACCGCCGCAATGAAAGCCGTCGCCATCGGGTCCTCGATGTGACAGGGTTGCAGTCATCCGCTCGAGTGTGGCGAGATCGGCCTCCTCGCCGCTGCGATTCACGAAACCGGCGATCCCGCACATACGCGATTGAGGTACTTTCGTTCGTTCGAGGGGAAAAAGGTCAAAATCGATTTCTCATGAGCCTACCCGACCCGACGGTACCCGGAAAGGTCGAGACAGCGCGCGATCTCGCCAAATCTTGACAACAGTCGGCTTACAACGTGGTTGGCCCGGGTTGATTTCGCGATGTTGCCGGTCAAGAATGAGTCACCCCCGGATTATGGGGCTCCCCAGCCCTGACGTGCTTCCATGATCGCAGGAGTCCGCTGGCGATGGCCTCGTTCGAACCGCAAGACTTCGGCCTCGATGAACCCCCTCCGCGCCCGACGACTCCGCCCGTGCGCCGGGGATTCCTGCTCGTCCTCCTCTTCCTTTGCATACTGGTTTCCTTCGTTTATGGAATCCCGTATGTTGCGGATAAGATCGGCTACGCCTGGGAAGCAGGGCGCGCCCGTGCCGCCACGGAGGCTCTCGAGAGATTGGACAAGGCGGGTGTTGTCCATCGTTCCTCCGAACTCTTCCGGATGGCGACAGCCGCTGTGGCCCCTGCGGTTGTCCGCGTGGAGACCCGTCGGCTTAACGCGGGCCCCGTGATGCCTCAGGGGATGCCCAATGAGGGAATCGAAGGACGCAATTTGGGCTCGGGCGTGATTATCGATAAAGACCATGGATTCGTCGTGACCAACAACCATGTCATCAAGGATGCCGACGAAATCGAAGTCCGCCTGAGTCAAGGGACCAAGCTTGCCGCTCGAGTCGTAGGGACCGACCCCAAGACCGACCTCGCTGTGCTTCAAATCAACGGTACCGCCCCGGTCGCTGCCAAATGGGGAGACTCCGACAAGCTCGACATCGGCGACTGGGTCTTGGCGATCGGCAGCCCTTTTGCCCTCGATCACACCGTGACCGCCGGAATTGTGTCGGCCACGCAACGCAATGATCTTCGTATCAACGAATACGAGTCGTTCATACAAACCGACGCGGCGATTAACCCCGGGAATTCGGGGGGACCGCTCATCGATTTACGAGGCACGGTGATCGGGATCAATACGGCCATCTACAGCTCGAACCAAAATATGGGCAATGAAGGGATCGGACTGGCGATTCCCTCGTCGATGGCGCGTCGGATCATCGACGCCATTATTAAAGAAGGCCGGGTCGTCCGCGGATACCTGGGCGTGGCGATCGAACCCGTTTCCGAGGCCGCAGCCAAGACCCTGGGCCTCTCCAATACCCGAGGCGCTTTGGTTCTCGACGTCAAAGGGGGCAGCCCCGCCGAGCAGGCGGGCCTCAAACCGGGAGACGTGATCGTCAAACTCGCCGATGAAGAGGTTCCCGACCCAACGGTTCTCCGGAATCAAACCGCGAACCTGGCGGTTGGGTCCAAAACCCACCTTGAATTCCTGCGCGAAGGGAAAACCAGAACGGTGGAGGTAACCATCGCGGAACTCCCCAGCGCCCCGGTTCTCGCCTCCTTCGGTTATCGGCTCCGCGAAGTCCCCAAGGGCGAAGGACCCGATGGCGCCGGCGGCCTGGAAATCGATCAGGTGGTGGTGGGCAGTCCCGCGTCACGAGCCGGGTTGAAGCCGGGCATGCGGATTGCGGCCGTGGGTCGCACTCCCGTTCGCACCAAGGCCGAATACGATGCGGCCGTCGCAGCCCTCAACCCCAACCAGGGACTCCCGCTGGTGATTCAGACCCCGGACGGTCAAACCGGCCCCGTGATCCTCGGAATGCCTCCAGCCGGTAAGCACTGAGCCTTTTCCCCAACACTCGGGTCTCGTCCCTCCCTCCGAAGAATCTCGGCCTCGCGCCCGGGCGCGAGGCCGACCTTGCTCGGGGACTGGTCCGGCCGCTCATGATCGGGCCTTTCCTCGCCTCCCCGCTTCTTCCTTGCCTGGCCCTCAACCCGCCGCGCTGCGCCTGTCGTTTAACATGACGGATCGGGCGGATGATTGGTTGCGACCACTCGAGTCCTGAGATCAGAATCGAAGATCGTTCCGTGCGGTCTTGACTTGGACACTTGGTTTTGGAGACATCACGACACCCATGACTTCGGCCATTTGTGAGAGTTTGGGTAAGCCAAGCAACCTCCAGATCGGAAGAACAAATGGTTTGTTGTTGTCAAGGATTAATCATGTCGGGGGTTGGGCCGAGGGCTTGAAGGGGGGCTCGAGTTGAGGGGCAGCCGTTCTAACTGCTAAAATCAGGACGATTTACAAAAACTGGGGGGCTGTCGTACGATGGCCCGAAAAACTTGACCGATTTTCAGATTCGGGTTATAATTCTCACGAAGTCGACGTTAAAGGGCACGGTGACCGGTCGCTCGGATGCGGACGAGTTGTCCAGTTTCCGGTGGCAATTGTCACCATGGACCCGGGCCTGAGACATCTTGTTCAGGAGCCCCCGGTGCCCCGACACTCCGAAGCAACACTTGCCGCTATAAAGCAAGCGATCGGCATTGTTGAGCTGGTCGCGGGTTACAACCTACCTGTAATACGTGCCGGTTCCAAATTCAAGGCGTTGTGTCCGTTTCACGACGATCACAATCCCTCTCTCGAGCTCAATCCTGATCGCCAGTCGTTCAAATGCTGGAGCTGTGGCGCCGGGGGCGATGTTTTCGACTTCGTAAAGGATTACGAACGGGTGGACTTTCCCGAGGCTCTTCGCATGTTGGCCGAACGGGCCGGTGTCGCGCTCGAGAACCCGTCCGGCGGGGCAGGCACGCGGGGGCCGTCCAAGTCGGATCTCGCCGCAGTCAACAGTTGGGCTGAGGGGGTCTTTGCCGAAGCGTTGGGCCGCACTCCCGAAGCACTCGCCTACGTATCCGAGCGTGGTCTGAATCAGGAGAGCATCGAACGGTTCCGGCTTGGTTACGCTCCGGACACACGTGACTGGTTGTCGTCGCGAGCCCGCCGTGACGGATTTTCGTCTGAGTTGCTCGAACGGGCGGGGCTCGTCGTGGTGTCGAAAGAGTTTTCGGGTTCGAGCCACGAGCGGTTCCGGGGGCGGCTGATTTTTCCGATTCACGATCCGAGAGGGCGAACGTTGGGTTTCGGCGGCCGGATCTTGCCGGCGGCGGAACGGGCTCTGGCTGCCCTGGGCAAAGGGGCGGCGAAGTACCTCAATACGGCGGAAACTCTCTTATTTCAAAAACGAAAGGTGCTCTTCGCCGCCGATCTGGCTCGAGCGGCCGCTCGCGAGGCGGGCTGGGTGGTGGTGGTCGAAGGGTATACTGATGTGATTGCCGCACACCAGGTCGGCCTGAAGAATGTGGTCGGCACGCTGGGTACGGCTCTTGGTGACGATCATGTGGTCGCGCTGCGGGGGCTGGCGGACCGGGTCGTGCTCGTTTTCGACGGGGACGACGCGGGGCAATCCGCCGCGGATCGCGCGCTGGAATTTTTCCTGGGGCATGAAGTCGACGTCCGGGTGCTCACTCTACCCTCCGGTTTGGATCCGTGCGACTTCCTGCTGAAGGAAGGGGCTGAACCCTTCCGGCATCTGGTCGATCGCGCGGTCGATCCTCTCGCCTACGCCATCGAGCGGGCGGCGACCCGGTTCGATCTGAATTCCCTTGAGGATTCACGGCGGGCGTCCGAATGGGTCCTGACGATCCTCAGTCGCGTTCCCACGGGGATCCGCGTCGGCCTCGACGTCAAAGTTGCCAAGGCGCTTGACACACTCTCCCAGAAGCTTCGTGTGCCTTTCGAGACCCTGGAGCGACGATTCAAGCAACTTCAGCGCCGTCCTAGCTCGAAAACAATGGAACGGCCAACCCCGGTACTCTCTGACGCTCAAATAGGTACGGAGCGGCCCGCAGAGTCTGCGGCACCGATTCGGTTGGCAGATCTCGATGTGTCGGACCTTGAATTGGTTGAGATCGTCTTGAACCATCCGGTGGCAGTCGTCCGATTGAGTACTCGGGTCCCAGTCGCCGCGATCCGCGATGCGCCGTTGCGGGCGATCCTTCAGGCTTGCTACGACCTGCACGCCGAAGGACTTCCCACGACGTTCGAGCACGTGACCTCACGTCTCGACGACGCCGCGTTGCGGGCTCTCGCCGCGGGTCTGCTCCTTCCGATCGAGCGCGCCCCACTCTCCAGGGGGGCCGCGCCGGCTCCTTGGGAGGAACGCCTTGCCGGGATCCTGTCACGCCAGGCATTGCGTGAATGGGAAGACCGCCTACGCGATCTGAAGGGGGCTCTGGATGAAACCAATGAAGCTATGAATCCGGAAGAATATCGGTCCTTGCAAATCGAATATCGACGACTCTTGACTCAGCGGCCGGGCAAGAAGACGAAACACGCGTCCTGACCCGTCGTTCCGTCGTTAGGGAGGTTTTGGATGGAAAAGCTGGACGAGGGCCTCAAGACGCTCCTCGACTTGGGCAAGCGCCGGGGATTCCTGACTTTTGACCAGGTGAACGACTATTTGCCCGATGAGGCAAGCAGTCCCGAAAAGATCCACGGCTTGCTCGAATCGCTCGACGAGATGGGCATCGAGTTGATTAACGAGGACGAAGCGGAGTCCCGGCTGCTCGCCTCCGGCGATCTCGATGACGAACCCGACGAGTTGGTCGACGAGCCCACCGACGATGAGGACGACGGCGAACTCACTCCCGAAGACCTCGACGAAATTTCCCGGCGCATTGATGATCCGGTCCGCATGTACCTCACGCAGATGGGCGAGATCCCACTGCTGACCCGCGAGCAAGAAATCAACCTCGCTAAAAAGATTGAGGTCACTCGCAAACGCTTCCGCCGCAAAGTGCTCGAGTGCCACTTTGCCTTGGCGCTGGTGGTCGACGTTCTCAAGAAAGTGAACGAAGGGGACCTGCCTTTCGATCGCACCGTCAAGGTCTCGGTCACCGAGAATCTCGAGAAAGATCAGATCCTCGGACGGATGCCGCACAACCTGGTCACCCTCGCGCACCTCATGGAGTGCAATAACCGCGACTTCCGGTCGTACGTTCGCGAGCGTAACAAGCCGGTTCGCCGGCACCTGATGATCGGCCTCAAGAATCGCCGCTGCAAGGCGGTCAACCTCGTCGAAGAGCTCTCGATCCGGACCCAAAAAGTCCAGCCGCTCATGAAGCGACTCGAGCAGGTCTCGGCGCGGATGAACGAGCTGATGTCGCAGCTCCAGGACCACCGCGAAGGACGGGGTGGCAAGGAAGACCGCTCGAACCTGCAAAAAGAGCTCAAGGACCTGATGCGGATCACGCTCGAGACGCCGCAAAGTCTCGCTCGCCGCGTCGAGGCGATGAACTCCAGGTTCCGCGAGTACGAGCAGGCCAAACGCGAACTCTCCGGCGGCAACCTTCGCTTGGTGGTCTCCATCGCCAAGAAGTACCGCAACCGAGGTCTTTCGTTCCTCGACCTGATTCAGGAAGGGAACACCGGCCTGATGCGGGCCGTCGACAAATACGAGTACCGCCGCGGCTACAAGTTCAGCACCTACGCCACCTGGTGGATCCGCCAGGCGATCACCCGAGCGATCGCCGACCAGGCCCGCACGATCCGCATCCCGGTGCACATGATCGAGACGATGTCCAAGCTGCGAAACGTCTCGAAGAAGCTGCTCCAGGAAAAGGGCCGCGAACCGACGATCGAAGAGACCGCGAAGGCCGCCAATATCTCCATCGAGGAGACGCGGCGGGTCATGAAGATCTCCCGCCACCCGATCTCACTCGACCGCCCTGTTGGCGAGAGCGAAGATAGCTACTTCGGTGACTTTATTGAAGACGAAGCCGCCGAGAGCCCGATCAACGCCGCCACCCAGGAAATGCTCAAGGAGAAGATCGATCAGGTCCTCAAGACGTTGACGTACCGCGAGCGCGAAATCATCAAGCTCCGCTACGGTCTCGGGGATGGTTATACCTATACGCTCGAAGAAGTAGGCCGGATCTTTAAGGTCACTCGCGAACGTGTCCGCCAGATTGAAGCCAAGGCGGTTAGGAAGCTTCAACATCCGGTTCGCAGCCGGCAACTCGAGGGCTTCCTCGAGAGTACCGGTTGAGACCGACCCTTATAACCGTCGGTCGCCTGCGGGCGACCGGCGGTTTTTTTGTTGGCAGGGCTTGGCTTGAACAACATGGCCGGCGACCGACTGGCCCGTTCACGACGCCCCTTGGGAACGGTTTGGATCGACGGGGCCGCGCTGGGAAACCGGCAGAACCGACTTGGCTCAATGACTTTTATCTTCTAAAGAGGTACTGGACGATCGCCCCATCGCGTCCTGTGGGAGTGACCTCAACGATGTCCGCGACCGCCGAGAATCTCCGAGAACTTCATCAGCTTCATCAACGTGCGAAAGCTCTGCGCGATCGTCTGATCTCGGGACCGAAGACCCTGGCGTCACGTCAGGCTGCTCTCGCCAATCGCCAGGCCGCCCTCGAGGCCTCGCGCAAGGCGCTCCAAGACGCGAAGGTCCAGCTCAAGAAGCGTGAACACGCGCTCCAGGCATTGCAGTCCAAAATCGACGACCTGCAGGTCAAACTCAATCAGGTCAAGAAGAACGACGAATACAAGGCCCTCCAGAACCAGATCGCCAACGACAAGAGCGCCGTCGAGAAGACCGAAGGCGAGATCCTGGGGGATATGGTTCGCATCGACGAACAGGCCGCCGCCCTCGGAGTCGAGGAGGCCGAGTTCAAGAAATTCGCCGACGAGGTGACTGGGCTCAAGTCCATGCTCGAGACTCAGGCCGGCACGCAAAAGGTCCAGCTCAACGAACTTGAGTCGGCTATCATCGGAGCCGAAGCGATCATCCCCGAGGACGAGCGTGAGCGCTATCGGCGAACGGTGAAGCAACATGGCGCCGATGCCATGGCTTTCGTTGAGAATGGAGCCTGCTCGGGGTGTTTCGTCTCGGTTACACCGCAGATGATGAACGAATTGATCAATGCGAGGGCGCTGAGTTTCTGCAAAACCTGTGGACGGATCCTCTACCTTGCCGAAGAGGACATTCCGAACACGAAACGCTTGGCCCGCTGACGCCCTGGGATCGGCTTGCCCCGATTTCCGGAGCCGTGGGGCCGCCGCTTGGAGGGGGGCGACTAGGTTGACTCGGCGTGATGCCCATTTATAATGCCAGCGAAATGCGCCTGGGCCTTCCGTTGGTCCGAACGCCACTGATCGTGATTCTCTCGTGAATCTTCTCGAGATTTAGATAGACGAGGCTCTGCCATGGCCGGGAGCGTGTTGGAATTTACCGACGCCAATTGGAAGTCGGAAGTCTTGGATTCTGCTGTCCCCGTGTTGGTCGACTTCTGGGCCCCTTGGTGCGGTCCCTGCCGGATGCTCGCTCCCACGATCGAGAAATTGGCAGGTGAGCTTCAAGGCAAGGTGAAGATCGGCAAGCTGAACACGGACGAGAACCAAGAGACGCCTGGCGGCTTGCGGATCTCAGCGATCCCCACGGTCTTGATCTTCCAAGGTGGCAAGGAAGTCGACCGCTTGGTGGGGGTCAACACCGAGTCGAAGTTCAAGGCCTCGCTCGAAAAACTAGGGGTTTCTTGATCACGTGTCTGATCTCACTGTCCGTATCAAGGTCTGTGGTCTCAATCGACCTGAAGATGTACACGCCTGTGTCTCGGCGGGTGTCGATTGGATCGGGCTGAACTTTCATCCCACCTCGCCGCGAGGGATCGACCGTCCTCTCGCGGCGTCGCTGCTTTCGCATGTCCCTGCCTCGATGAAGGCGGTCGGGCTTTTCGTGGATCGACCTCCCCAGGAAGTTGCCGAATTCGCCTCGCAACTCTCTCTCCCGATCGTGCAGCTCCACGGACAGGAACCACCCGAAGATCTACTGGCTCTCCGCCATCTCCAGATCATCAAAGCGTTTCGGCTCGGTGATGAGGCTGCGATCGAACGGATGCAGGTCTATCTCGCCCGGGCTGCCGACCTTGGATGTGCCCCGGATTATGTGCTGGTCGACGCTCATGTCGCCCACCTCGCCGGAGGCACGGGGCAATCCATCCCTGACCGACTTCTCCGGCTACTCCCGTCGCACTCTCGCCTCATCCTGGCCGGCGGCTTGACTCCGGAGAACGTAGCGGAACGCATCGGTCTTGTTCGCCCTTGGATGGTCGACGTGGCGAGCGGGGTGGAGCAATCTCCCGGAGCCAAAGACCCCGCACGCATTCGGGCGTTCGTCGCCGCCGCAAGGCTCACCGCATCTTAAAATCCGTGTTCCGACTTCCCTTTTCGTTTCGGCACTCCAAGCCCAAGAGAGCCGGAGGGATCTACAAAACAATGCCCGAAATTCGCCCGTTCCGAGGTGTCCGGTATGACGTTGCCAAAGTCGGCGCGCTGTCGGACGTAGTGGCCCCGCCGTACGACGTGATCGACGCCTCACTCCAAGACCGGCTCTATCAGGCGAGCCCGTACAACATTATTCGGCTCGAGCTCAACCGCGAGGAGGCGGGAGACACACCGGAGCAGAACCGCTACACCCGAGCGGCGCGATTCCTCAAGGACTGGACCCGCGAAGGGATTTTGCGTGCCGAGGATCACCCTGCCCTGTACGTCTACCACCAGACCTTCGAGGTTGAAGGCCGGGTCCATACGCGGAAGGGCTTCCTGGCCAGGGTGCGGCTCGAGGCGTTCGGACAGGGGAAGATCTACCCCCACGAACAGACCCTCTCCGGTCCCAAGGCCGACCGGCTCGCGCTTTTCAACGCGACTCAGTACAACCTGAGCCCGATCTTCGGTCTTTATCCCGACCCCACGGCCGAAGTGCTCAACGCCGCCGAGTCCGGGCTCAAGGACCGTACCCCGCTCGAAGCGACCGATCACCTGGGGGTCACGAACCGACTCTGGCCGGTCCTCGACGAAGCGACGCACACCTTGGTGCAGGGGCTGATTGCGTCCAAGCCCGTCTTCATCGCCGACGGTCACCACCGCTATGAGACCGGGGTCAAGTTCCGTGACGACCTCGCTGCCGCTGGCCAGTTGTCCGGACCCGACGATCCGGCCAACTTTTGCATGATGATGCTCGTGGGGATGAGTGACCCCGGGCTCCTGATTCTTCCCACGCACCGGCTCGTTTCCGGATTCCCCGGCCTGACGTCGGACACGTTGATCGAACGCCTTGCACCCGAGTTCGAAGTCAAGGTTACGGGCGAAGGGGACGCGGGATGCCGTGCCGCCTGGGAAGAGATCGCCACCGGCGGAGCCCAGGATGTCCTCGGCTTTGGCACCGTTGCGGACGGGCGATGGCTCATCGCCCGGCTCCGTTCGGATGCCACCATGGACAAGCTTGCGCCCGATCACAGCCCGGATTGGAGATCGCTCGGTGTGAGCATTCTCCATGAACTGACGCTCAAGCATCTCTTGGGCTCGCTGGGACAGGCCTCTTGCCGTTACGTGCATCTACTCGACGAAGTCCTAGATGACGTGGCCGGTCACGGTTCTGACCTGGCCTGTCTCGTCCCCCCCGCGGGGATGGAGCATGTCGAGGATATCGCCTCCAACCTCGAGAAGATGCCTCCCAAGAGCACCTATTTCTATCCGAAGCTGCTCAGCGGTCTGGTCATCAATCCCTTGCGCTAAGCGAACGCCGGAACCGAAAAGACCCGCCATCACACCTGGACGATGGCGGGTCTCATCGCTGATCTGAGCCGAAGTGGATTCACACCGAAGCGTTCCCATAGACCTCCATCTGTTCGGGCAACTCCTGTCCCAAAAGGCTCTTCGCCCTCTCGATCTCCTGCGTGCCGCCTCTCGCGAGGACGAGAAACTTCCCCGCCTTAACTTGCGTCTCGTATTTGATGGCCTGCTCCCTGGGAACGCCCCAACCGACCAGCGCTCCTCCCAAAGCTCCGAGCGCGGCGCCAGCGATGGCTCCCTCGATTCCACCGAGCAGAGCCGCAGAAAGCGGTCCGGCGACAATCACTGGGCCCACGCCGGGCAAAATCAGGAAGGCCGCGCCGATCAGCAAACCAAAGAGGCCTCCCACCCACGCGCCGGTCCCGGCGCCTGCCGTGGCAAAGTCGCCGGCCGTTACGAAGCCGATAGGTTCCTCGCTCACCTGGAAGTCGCGGCCAACGATCGAGAGGTCGCTCATCGCGAAGCCTCCTTCGTGGAGCTTCCGCACCGCGCGTTCAGCCGAGGCGTGATCGGGATACACGGCGATCACGCTCGACCCAAGTGATGTGCTACTTGTACTCATCGTTCTTGTCTCCTGAACGGGTAACTCGAACCAATAAGCAAGGACGAGTATAGCAATCGGGATACCGCCAACGTAGGAATAGGCGAAATAACTTGGTTCAACGCGCGGGGGAAGCTGCGACCAGGGTTTGGGTACTCGCGCGGGAATCTGTTTGAATTTTGAAGATGGCGGACGATAATTTTGCCAAGCCCACTCCTTATCCATCCGCTTCAAGGTCTCAGCAATCATGGCTGCCTCGCCACGAAATCCGCCGATCATTGACCCACCGATCCGACTGGCGGTTTGCGTCTCCGGCGGCGGGACGACGCTTCAGAACCTCATCGATTTGATCCAGGGCGGAAAACTCCGCGCGTCGATTGTCCAGGTCGTGGCAAGCCGGCCAAAGATCGGCGCGATACCTCGAGCCGAAGCTGCGCGCATCCCCTTGGCCTTGGCGTCTCGAAGTGTTTCGCAGTCGCGGACGGCCTTCAGCAACTCGGTTTTCAACCCGATTCGTCACAACAAGGCTGATTTGGTGATCCTCGGGGGGTTCCTCTCGCTGCTGGAGATTCCGCCCGATTATCAAGGGCGTGTGATCAACATTCACCCATCCCTGATTCCCGCCTTCAGTGGCAAAGGCTACCACGGAGAAGCCGTGCATCAAGCCGTGCTCGACATGGGGGCCAAGGTGACCGGTTGTACCGTCCACTTCGCTGACGACACTTATGACACGGGGCCGATCATCCTCCAGAGCACGGTCCCTGTCCTCGATAACGACACGGCCGAAACCCTGGCCGCCCGCGTCTTCAAAGCCGAATGCCTGGCGGTCCCCGAGGCGATCGCTCTTTATGCCGCAGGCCGGCTCAGAATCGAAGGACGCCGCGTTCGCGTGCTCGATCCCGTCTGATCTCGATCAATCGGGAACTGCGGTAAGCGTCGATGCAGAACATTCGTTCCAGGAAGGAATTCTCTTCGCGGAGAATGCTGAACCTCTTTTCCTCCTCCGTGGTCTTTCTTCCGTACCGGAGGCTCCGGAGGAGGACAATCATGCGGGGTTTGGCTTACCGTCGGCACCAGCGGGAGCGGGCCAAATGTCGAGCCTATCGATATTTCTGGTTGATCATGACGTTCCGTCCCTTGGAGATCACCGCAAGGATGATCGGCCGCCGCGCTACCGATCGTGCGCCCTGCTCGTGCCATATATGCGGTAATCCCCGGCGATTCTTCCGAGAGATGACATGGCAGGAACGACGCGCGGAAAACTTTGATGAACCGCGATACCTGGCCTGACGCCGAAGTCGTCTAGACATGTCGTCACGCATTCTTTCGATCTGGTGACTCTCTGCTTATGCTTAATTCCTGAGGCGCAATGCGGATCAGAAAAGAGCCGACCGGTCTCTCCATTGACGATCCACCGCACGAACGGAAAGTAAGGCTGACCGCCACCTGGAACGGCAGAGAGGCATCCGATAGTGTGAGAGGCCTCCTCTGCGAGGGTTGATGCGTCCGTAAATGGGTGAGGCCTGGCGCGACTGGGGGCAGAGGAGCGATCCCCGATCCTCGGGAGGAAGGCGCTGAAATGGTTGATACCTTGCCGGCTCGGCGACGGCCGTTTTCTCTGCGGCTCAGTTTACGAAGCCTCATGGTCCTCGTGCTGATCTTGGGCGGGGGTACCGGCTGGATCGTGCAACGAGCCCGTACTCAGCGCGATGCGGTCCATGCGATCCAAAGGGCGTCGGGTTCCGTCCGGTATGACTGGCAATGGAAGTCCAGGAAGTTGGACAGGAACGCCGTGCCTCCCGGGCCGAAGTGGTTCCGCAACGCGATCGGGCCTGATCTCCTCGATTCCGTTGCCTTCGTCGGTCTGCATGGCCAGAATGCTAACGACGCCGTCATGGCCCATGTCGGCGCTTTGCGAGGCCTCAAAGGGTTCAACCTTCAAGGGGAGTTTCCACCGGCGCTCACCTCCGCCGGTATGGCACAGATCGGTAAGTTGTCTCACCTCGAGCGAATCGTGGTCCAGGGAATGTCGAATTCCCACGGCTTTCTTCCCTATCTGTGGGATAAGCCCTGGCTTCGTGACGTCTGGCTCCAGCGGGCCAGCATCACCGATGCCGAGATGACCCGGCTTGGACGTTTGACGAGGCTCGAAGAGATCCGCCTCGATGGCCAGGCCATTACGGACGTTGGATTCGCGCACCTCGCCAATCTGAAGGCGCTTCGAGTGCTCGAGCTTCGTCGGTGCCGCGTTAGCGACCTCTCGACGCTGAGCGACCTCAAGAATCTCGAGGAGATTCTTTTGTTCAACGTCGATCTGCCTCACGGCCGGGTTCCGCCGGTCGATCTCTCTCCGCTTCGTGGAATGTCGAAGCTGGTTTTACTGTCGCTTGGCGGGATAAGTATCGACGACGCAGGACTGAAGCAGATCAAGGACCTCAAGCAACTCAGCGGCCTCGGGGTGTACGGCGAGGGGATCACTGAAGCCGGAATCGCCCATCTTGCACTGATGCCTCGCATCTCCGGACTTCAATTTTCGAAGAGTTCAATCAGAGACCTTGGTCCGTTGGCCCCTTTGATGCCGCGCCTGAGAACTCTCTCAATCCGTGACGCGCCGATCGAGGATGATGGCCTCCGGCCACTCGTGAACGCGACCTCCCTTACATCGCTGGATCTCAAAGGAACAAAGATTACGGACGCAGGGCTAAAGCCTCTTTCAGGTTTGAAAGGCCTCACGACCCTGCTGCTTTCGGAAACGCAGGTCAGCGACGCAGGTCTCAAGTATCTCGCTGGCCTGTCAAGCCTGCGATCGCTCGATCTTCGTGGGACCGCCGTATCGGACGTCGGTACTGCTGCTCTGCAGAAGGCGCTGCCTGGACTAAAAATCAACCGCTGAGCTGAGGACCATCTCAGCGGTTGGCTGACCCTCCTGGCCCACGCGAGGCGGAGGCCCGCCCTTGGCTTGGATATCGACTCGCTTCCAAGTCTGAGAGTCGAGTCTAAAGAAGCACGTGCTCCAAGCTCGATAGGCCCATCGGTTCTCGACTCGCGAAGGGCTCTGCGTGTCGGACGCCGACCGTGTGGCCCCAGAACCGGGTACGATCGCAGACCGAGTCGATCACGCCGGGCACTCCCTCCGGCTGATTGTCAACGAGCTGTGAGCGGTAGCATCGCAGCGCCGCGACTTTGGCGTCGAGCTGGGCCGAGATGTCGACCAGGAAGCTGGGCCGCTCGACGATGCGTAAGTGAACACTGAAATAATAGAAAATCCGCGCGGGGTGGAACGGGCTACCCGGGATGTCCGACTTTGAGAGTTTGCTCCAGAACCTCGCGTTCTCGACGAGCTGGGTGGCGGCGACGTGGTCGGGATGCGCGTCTTCCCAATAGGGGGCAAAAAGAATCCGGGGACGGACCTCTCTGAAGACGGCGGCCAGGGCTCGGCGATGAGCCAAGGTCGGTTCGAGGCTGCGGTTGGGAAGACCGAGATTCCTCCTCCACGGGTTGCCCAAAGCGGCGGTCGCAGCCTCGGTCTCCTTGGCCCGCCGCTCGAGTGAACCCAAGGGAGTTGGTTCCCCACTCGTCAAATCGAGAATCCCCACGCGCCATCCTTGAGCCTGAAGTCGAACGATCGTCCCCCCGACGCCGAGTTCGGCGTCGTCGGGGTGCGGAGCAATCACCAGCGCATCGAGCATCGTCACAACTTCCTCTCGAGGTCAAAGCGTACGAAACAACACGGATTCGGTCTTGGAAAGCGCGCTCGTTTGGTCGATTCGAGTCCCACCGGTGATTGAAGTCAGAGAATGCAGGGAAGAAACGGCAAATTCGGACTCTTTTTGAGCAAAGGCAGTGAACTTGATCACGGAACGATCTGAAGATTCTTTCAGACCCATCTAGACCTGAGGGCTGCAATCTGGCGCACGCCCTGAATATCCGAGAAGAGCGTTGCTATTGTACCGGGGCGGGGAATCGATAACGTGGTGGACCACCGCGATGCTTGGAGGTTCAAGGAAGGGAACGGGTCGCGAACGTCTTCGCGTGCCTACTAAGGTGTTCGAGGTGCCTCCACTTTCCGAATTTGGGGGGCTGACGATGCCCTATACTCCTCCTTTTCCAAGTCGCCACATTGTGTTAAGCTCGACAATGTAAGATCTAGCGCCGGCGAAGATGCGGCACGTGTAACGAGGATAGAGCCTCTGTTGGAACTCGGCGGTCAGGAGTTGGTCGGATGCCCGAATTCGTCAAGATGGCGACCTTGAGCGAACTTCCTCCCGGTGCCGCGAAAGAAGTCGAGCACGAAGGAAGAATTTACGCGCTCTTTAACATCGATGGGAAGATCACGGCCATCGATGGAATTTGTCCGCATCAGGGAGGACCGCTTGCCGATGGGCCACTGGAGGGGACGCTAGTAACCTGCCCGTGGCATGGTTGGCAGTTTGATGTCTGCACCGGGAAAACTCCGCTCGGGTCGAAATTGAAACAAGAGGTCTTCGAGGTCAAACTCGAGGGCCAGGATGTGCTGGTAGCCGTCGGCTGATCGCCGCCGCTTCTGTATTGTAAGGCAAGTCGTTAACGTGCCCTGGCACCCTCGTCTCCTTCCGCAACGAACGACCGGTGACGCAATTTCGCGCGTATCAAAACGGCGATTCTCCTGAATTGGCCGAGCTCTGGAATCGTGGTCTTCCCGATTCCGCCGTAGCTCGTCCTATCAGCGGCCATGAATTCGATTCCCACGTGGTTTCCAAGGCGACCTTCGTGGCCGAGGGACTCACCGTCGCCGAACGCGAGGGAAGGATCGTCGGCTTCGCTCATGCAGGCTTTGGTCCTGACGATCCTGTGGGGCCGGTGTATCAGCTCAACTTCAAGCTCGGCACGATCGGCATGCTCGTGGTTGAACCGGGAGCCGCGGATTTTGAAGTCGAGGACGGCCTGATCGCCGCTTCAGAGAAATACCTGCGTGAACGCGGTGCCCAGGTCCTGTATGCCGGTGGGCAGTATCCGCTGAATCCGTTTTATTGGGGGCTCTACGGCGGCAGTGAATGGGCCGGCATTCTTTCAAGCCATACCACGTTTCTTCGCGCGGTCGAACGGGCCGGTTACGAGGCCGTCAGCGCGACCGTTTTGCTCGAGGCCGATCTGGCGACGCCCGAAATCCGTGATCCTCGTTCCCCGTTGATCCGACGCCAGGCGAGGATCGAAGTCATCGAAGACATCCTTCCAGCCAGTTGGTGGGAGGCGCTCGCCATCGGCGAATTTCGCCCAACGCAGTACCGTCTCGTCGCCAAGGCCGACGATCGTGAACTCGCTCGCGCCACGACATGGGACATGAGTGGGTTCGGACGCCACGACGGCCGATCTCGCGTCGGACTTATCGCCATGGAAGTGGCCAGCGACTCGCGTCGCAAGGGGTTCGGACGGCATCTCGTGGTCGAAATTCTCCGGCACGCCCGTTCCGAAATGCTCTCGGCCGTATCGATCCAAACCCGCTCGACCAACATCCCGGCCTTGACGCTCTACCAGTCCCTCGGGTTTCTCCCCGTCGAGACAGCCACCCTGTATCGGCGGCCCGCCTAGAAAGGCGTTATTGCGAGCGAGGACGCCTTTCGAATACGCAGCCAGTCGCTTTTCCGTAAGGGACTGGAAACGGACGCATTCGCGCCTTGCGCACTGTGTTGTCCAGCTTCATCGCGATCGGTACCGGAGCCAGTTGAACTGTTGGCTTGGCGCGATCCATGGTAAATCTGCATCGTAGAGAAGAGCAGAATCAAGGTCGTGGAGGTCTCGTTGCCGAGTGTTGTACTCCTCCTCGATCCGTCTTTCGATCCGAGTGTGATCACTAATGGCACGACGAACGCTGAATCGTCATGAGTTACGCGCCGCGGCGGAAGCGGCTGAGGCCTTGGGTATCAACACGCCTCCCGAGCGGAAGGCACGCACCGAATCGACCGAGCGCCGGCCAAAGCCCGCGCCTGAGGCGCGGATGCGGGTCGTCTGGGCCGTCTGCGACCTGGGAGGCCGCACCGTAGCCACGTTCGAATACCCGAATAAGGCGGATGCGGAGGCTCATGCCCTTGAGCTGAAGGCCAAGGGAAAGGGGAATCACTTCGTTCGCTCGCTCAAGGAGCCGATGGGCTGAGCCCTTCGATTCCAACACGATCAATCCGACTTCGCCGAATGGCTTCGATCTCGCTCCGCCCGAATCGGGAGGCTTACCTTCCCGTTCGGGCACGCTCGATCTCCTCGCGAAAATGGCCCGGAGCCCATCGTGTCATCAACCAATCGAACGGTCCCGGCAGGACTCTGGCGAAGGTGATCGGAGCCCATGCCAGGTAGTTCGGCATCAGAAAGACCTTGCGGCCATCGATCCCGCGCACGATCGTCCGCACCACGCGATCGGTCGAGGCCCCTCGGGGGAGTGGCCCTTTGACTTCTCCGTTCCCCAGGGCGACGCGGGAAAACTCGCTCTCGGTACGTCCCGGGCAAGCCGCCCACATCCTGACACCGGTACCGTGGAGCTCGTAGCGAAGACTCTTGACGAAACCGTTGACGGCATGTTTTGTGGCGACATAAACCGCCGAGTAAGGCAGACCGAGAAATCCCAGGTTCGACGAAATCTGGAGGATCTGCCCTGCCCGTTTCGCCCTCATGTGAAGTATGGCTCTCTGGCTCAAATCCAAAAGTGCCATGAGGTTGATTTCGACGATCGCCCGGATCGTCGCGAAATCTTGATCGGCGAAATCGTGGTATTCGCCGAACCCGGCGTTGTTCACCAGAAGGTCGAGTCCACCGGGGAAGTCGGTCGCTCGGGTCCAGAGTCGTTCGCGGAAGCCAGGGTCGGCGAGGTCACCGGCGAGTACTACGACCCGTCCCTGAGGCAATTCCGCGGCCAGGGACTCAAGGCGGTCGAGGCGTCTTGCTGTTGCCAGCACCGTCATATTTCGGTCTTGGACGAGCTGGCGGACCAATTCGCGGCCGATTCCGGCGGATGCGCCCGTCACGAGGGCTGTCCTGAGGGTTGCCAAAGCGAACTCCTTGGGCTTACAGCGTGTCTCAGGGCCGTGACCGGCCGTTAGGTGCGGCCTGGGTTGTTACGGGGCGGTCTATGTTTTAGAATTCATTCTACTTTGACTCCCCTGGAAATTGCAGGACCGAAGGGTTCGGAAAGAGGGTTGACGTGGCCACCATCGACGACCGCCAGACTGAGACACACCGCAAACCGTTGACCGGAGCCGACATTCTGGTCGAATCCCTGGTCCGGCACGGGGTCGAAGTCATCTTCGCCTACCCGGGCGGGGCGAGCATGCCGATGCACCAAGCGCTCACGCGCCATCGCGACCGGATCCGGACCGTCCTTCCGCGCCACGAGCAAGGAGGCGTCTTCGCCGCCGAAGGATACGCCCGCGTGACGGGCAAGCCTGGTGTCGTCATGGCGACCTCGGGTCCAGGGGCCCTCAACCTCGTCACGGGCCTGGCCGACGCCAAGTTGGATTCACTGCCGCTCGTGGCGATCACCGGCCAGGTGCCCACCCACGTGATCGGGACCGACGCCTTCCAAGAAACCCCGATGGTCGAAGTCTGCCGCGCGATCACCAAGCACCATTACTTGGTCCAGAACGCCAAAGACATCGCCCGCATCGTCAAGGAAGCCTTCCACATCGCGTCGACCGGCCGTCCCGGCCCCGTCTTGATCGATGTGCCCAAGGACATCCAGAACACGATCGTCGCGAATCCGAATTATGATGTGGAGATGGATCTGCCCGGCTATCATCTGCCCGCCCCTCCCTCGGCGGAGAAGATCCAGGCGGTTCTCGAGGCTCTCAAGTCGAGCCGCAAGCCCATCATCTATTGCGGCGGAGGCGTGATCGCCTCCAACGCCGCCGAGGAGCTGCGCGAGTTCGCCACGAAGGCCGGAATCCCCGTCGCGATGACTTTGCAAGGCCTCGGCTCGATTCCCAGCGATCACTATCTCTCGCTCGATATGCTCGGGATGCACGGTACCGTTTACGCGAACTACGCGATCAATGACGCCGACCTCTTGCTTGCCTTCGGCGTTCGCTTTGACGACCGCGTGACCGGCAAGCTCAGCGAGTTCGCCAAGCACGGACGGATCGTGCACGTGGACATCGACGCCTCGGAGATCAACAAGAACAAGCGGGCGTTCATCGCCATCAACTCCGACGTCAAGTCGTTCCTCAATGCGATCAATCCGTTGGTCCAACAGGGGGACTGGCGCGAGTGGCACCAGCAGCTCGATGCCTGGCGGGCGGCCGACCCGATGACGTACGACCAGCGTGACGACGTGATCATGCCTCAGTACGTGATCGACCAGTTCTCGAAACTGGCCAAGGGCAACTTCTTGATGTCTACGGGGGTGGGACAGCACCAGATGTGGGCTGCCCAGTGGACGAAGTTCACCAACCCACGAACCTGGATCACCTCGGGTGGTCTCGGCTCCATGGGCTTCGGACTTCCGGCCGCCATGGGCGCCCAGGCGGCTCGCCCCGACGCCCTGGTCGTCGACATCGACGGCGACGGCAGCTTCGTGATGAATATCCAGGAACTGGCGACGCTCCACTGCGAAAACCTGCCGGTGAAGATGATCGTCTTGAACAACCAGCACCTCGGCATGGTGGTCCAGTGGGAAGACCGATTCCATGCGGGTAATCGTGCTCATACCTACCTGGGTCCCATCGATCACCCCGAGGCGATCGGCCAAGGTGAGGGTGATCTGCCCGAGGTCACGTATCCCGACTTCGTGACAATCGCCAAGGGATTCGGCGTTGCGGCGAAGCAGATCCGCAACAAGTCCGAGGTGATCGACGCCCTCAAGGAAATGATCGCCTATCCCGGTCCCTACGTGCTCGACATCCTGGTCCCCTACCAAGAGCACGTCTTGCCCATGATTCCGGCCGGTGGAACCGTTCGCGACATCATCAAAAGCTAATTCGCGGTTCGTCTCCAGCATGAGTCAATAAGAACGGCCGGCCGTCGCATTCATCTTGCGACGGCCGGCCATTGTCATTCTCGGTACGTCCTCGCAGGCGAGCGCAACGCTTCCTCGCGACTCCAGACGAATAATGACAACAAACTCCGGGTGGGACGGACAAGTGAGTCCACTTGTCCGTCCCACCCTGGAAACCTAGAGCGGTTTGCGATTGGATAGCCTACAAGATCCCGGAAGATCGGAGTGAAATCCCCGGGATTTCTGTGTGGGACGCACCATCAACCGATGCGATGTAGATGGCCGGATGGGGTAGCACTGGTGGACAAGCCACCAGTGCCGTCCAACCGGCCTCTTTACTTACTCCGAGCCCCAGGGTCACTCTCTGCCTGAGTGTGGGCTATCCAAGCGATAACCGCTCGAGATGGCGCTTTCCCAGATACGGGGCTACGAATCAGTCGACGAACATGAATTCGTTCGTCAGCAAGAGCACTTGAACATACTCTTCCCAGGGGGAGAGTGCCGCGGGAGGTGGTCCCTGGAAGCCGTTGCTTGCGGTCCACTCGGCCCGGGTGGGCTGAATCTCTCGGATGACGGGGGACCAGAGGAACGTGTCGAAACCATCGTTGAGCCGGCAATCGACGACGAAGTCGATCGTTTCGCCCTTCTGGACTTTATAGGAAGGGATGTTCGTGGCGACCTTCGCGTGATGAGCGATCCAACTCCCCAGCTCACCCGAACGCGACGCGACAATGCGTGCCCGCACGCCGTCCCCTTCAGGACTGTCGTGTTGGAGACTTGCTTCGATCTGGATCTGAGCATCGCGAGGAGCGACCCAGCGTCGGATCGCCGCGTGGTTGCTGTCACTTCCCACATGACCGCCGGAGGCGTTCAGGCTCAGGAAATGCCTCGTGGGATCGGGAAGTACCGGTCCGGCCTGCCAGGTGTTCCCGGTCCAATGGGCGAACGGCTCGAACCGAGTCACGAGACGCTTGGACTCATCAAAACTACCGTAACCGAATTGCCAGGTGGCTACGGGTGACTCGTTCTTCTTCGCTTGTTGACTCAGAAATGCCAATCCAACTTCAGTTTCCTGCGCCTCGGGTTCTCGACCAAAGATCCGGCGATAGAGCACCTGGATCCGTTCCTTGTCCCCCGATATCTGCCCCACCGTCGCTGTGAGTGTTCGGGCTTGCTCGATGACGAATGGGCTATTCATCAGGAAGAGTGCCTGCTGGGGCACCGTCGTCACGAAGCGGCGAGCGCTGGTCGTGTCAGGACTGGCGAAGTCGAAGGTGCGATAGATTCCGTCGAGATTCTGCCGATCGATGAAGCCATAGAGCGTTCGACGAGGCGGGAAAGGCGGTTCACCAATCGCGATGGAACGACCTCCCATCGTAGGATCGAGCTGCCCCGAGGTTACCAAGAACGCGTCGCGCATCGACTCGAAGTCGAGCCGGCGACGCGGGAATTTCCAGAGCAGTCGGTTTTCGGGATCGCGCTCGAGGTAGGCCTGGTTGTTGTCGCCGCTCTGTTGATAGGCGCTCGAGAGCATGATCAGGCGATGAAGTGATTTGATCGACCAGCCGTTTTTGATGAATTCACGGCTCAGATAGTCAAGCAACTCCGGATGCGACGGAGGATCGCTGCGAACGCCGAAGTCGCTGGGGGTAGTGACAAGCCCAGCACCAAAATGTTGTAACCAGATGCGGTTCACGATCACGCGAACCGTGAGCGGGTTATTCGGGTCCACGATCGCTTTTGCCAGTTCCAGGCGGCCGCTCCCCTCCTGAAACGGTTTCCGTTCCGGGGTCGAGAGCAGCTTGAGGAATCGGCGAGGCACCTCCTTGCCTGGACGGCCTGGGTTGCCTCGGAGGAAGACGTGCGGTTTGACCGGTTGAGGCACATCGTTGAGAACCATCGCCCGCGCGGGTGCTCCGGGATGCTCGGCCTCGAGCTTGGTGAATCGGTTCTTGATGGCCGCGAGTTTCCTCCGATCCTCCGGATTCAAGAATCGCGCCTTGTTTTCGGCGAACTCAGCCAAAGTCGGAGGAGTCGCCTGTGGCTTTCCGAGCTTCAGCGGACCTTCGGGGGAGTAGAGAGCCTGGCGGACCCCCTCCCATTCGGGCTCGGCCAACGACTCGACGGTTCCCGCCTTCTGGCGTTCGCGCCACTTGCGATCCGTCTGGGTCAGCAAATCGGCGTAGCGAGCCACCAAATCTCGACGATCCGCCAGCTTCGGCTCCGTCAAGAGCTTGGCAACGAGCGGGTTGACCACAACCTTGGAGGCCGCCAGCTCTTGGAGAACTTCGGGGACCTTATGGGCAACTTCGGCGTCAGGAACCGAGAGCAGAACGATCAAAGGAGCGAAGATGGGATCACGCTTCGATTCCGGCTTGGCCAGGTAGGCCTTCCAGGCTTCCGTGGTCAACCGCAGCCGGCCTCGAGGTAGTCCATACTCCTGGGCACGATCACGAGACTTGGGGTGATCCCCCTTGAACTCCAGGTCGAACGCCACCTTCAAATAAAGCCCCGCGCGACTTCTGAGGTCGGCTTGGAGCGCGGCTTCTTGGGCGGCAACGAGTTCCTGATACTCTTTCTCCAGGGCTTGAGCCTTCCGCTGATAGTCTTGGTGCACTCCGTCGCCCGCTCCCCCGTTGAGGATCGGGAGCTCACCGGGCTCGACGGAACTGGCGAAGACACCGTGGAGAGAGTAGTAGTCTTCAGCGGGGATGGGGTCGTACTTATGATCATGGCAACGTGCGCAGGCCACGGTGAGACCCAAAAGACCGCGCGTCACGACATCGATTCGGTCATCGATGATATCGTTCTGGTCGTTGAGAAAGCGCCGGCCCACGGTCAGAAAACCAAGTGCGGCCTGAGCACGGTTGTCGTCGCTGACAGGAAGCCGATCGGCTGCGATCTGCTCGATGATAAACTGGTTGTAGGGCAAATCATTATTGAAGGAGCGGACCACGTAGTCGCGATACGTGTAGGCGAACGGATACAGCCGTTCCTCAGCGAAGACGTAACCCTTGGTATCTGCGTAACGGGCGACGTCGAGCCAGTGACGCCCCCAGCGTTCCCCATAACGTGGCGACGCCAGGAGCCGGTCGACCACGCGCGAGAAGGCGTCGGGACTCTGATCGGCTTCGAAGTTGGCGATCTCCTCGGCGGTCGGGGGTAAACCCGTGAGGTCGAACGTCGCGCGTCGGATCAGGGTTCGCTTGTCAACGCGAGCCGAAGGCGCCATCTCCTTTTCGTTGAGCTTGGCGAGAATAAAGGCGTCGATCGGGGACGATCCCCACCCCGAGGGATCGGCGACGCGAGGGGGTTGGACGTCGCTCAGCGGCCGAAACGACCAGTGCGTTTCCGCAGCGCGGTCTCGAGCTGCGGGGGTAAGCAGCTTGCCCTCGGGCCAAGGGGCTCCTTGCCGAACCCAGTCGGAAACCGCGGTCACGGCGGCTTCGGGGAGCTTCGTCTTGGGCGGCATGCGGAAATCTTCATGCGTATATCGAATCGCCTGGACGAGCAAGCTCGCATCCGGGTTGCCCGGAACGATCGCCGCACCGTTCTCACCGCCTTCGATCATGGCCTGGCGTGAGTCGACGCGAAGTCCCGATGACTGCTTGTCGGGACCATGACATTTGACGCACGAATCGACAAGGACTGGGCGAACTTTGGTCTCGAAAAATTCGATCGCTGCGGCGGGAGCCGGCGGTTGATCGGCTGCCGGAGCTGGCGCGACAACAGCCAGGACCCCAAGTCCGATGGCTCCGTGAATTCCGAGAGCGAGGCGGGACAAACGCATAAAGGCTCTCCGTGGAGGAGATCAGGGCACGCCATCCGAGGCGGTGGGAACCGATGACCACTGAGAGTGCGAAGCAGTTCCTGGCGGGTTGCAATGTGTTGAATTTTACGCTTTTCCTCGCTCGCGTGCCATGGGAAGGACTCGCACCTCGTTACGACTCGCCGTTAGTGTAATAAGATAAAAGGTTTGTGAAACGCAGGAATTCGGATCGAAGGAGGAGCCGGCTGCATGACGTCCCCAGAAAACCCGCATGACTACCACCGGTTCCCGCTCCATGTCGTGCTGGTGCAGCCGGAGATTGCGGCGAACGTCGGTAATATTGGTCGCACCTGTGTCGCGGCCGGAGTGATGCTCTGGCTGGTTCGCCCCCTCGGCTTCCACCTCGACGATCGGCACCGCCGTCGCGCAGGGCTCGACTACTGGGAGCAACTGACCTTGCGCATCGTCGACGACCTCGACGAAATCGTGGCCGCCTTGGGGCGAGACCGCCTCTGGTCGTTCAGCACGAAGGCCACACAGTCGTACACGAACGCCGCCTATCAAGCCGGCGACGCTCTTGTGTTCGGAGCTGAGAGCCGAGGTCTTCCCGCAAGCTGGCGGGATGCGCGCCCCGACCGCCTGGTTCGGATCCCGATTCGACCGGAAGCCCGGAGCCTCAACCTCGCGAACGCCGCGGCAATTGGGGTCTTCGAGGCGCTGCGACAGATCGACCCCGGCGCTTCGTCACCGGGATAATCCTGCTTCTCGAGTGTTTGTTTAGGCTGCGGAAGCGGCCAACCCAGGAAAACGAGACGACCCCGGACGAAAGTTTCGCCCGGGGCCGTCCCCAATCGAAGGGTTCGAGGCTAGCCGTTTCTTAGAGGCTGTCCGGGAAGTGAACACGGATGTGAAGATGCGTTGTTTGGGTGGCCGGGGACGAGTCTTCGAGGCCCCGGGGATTGGCCGAGGCTCGTCCCGGGGCGTCGCTGCGCTCCTCCCCGGCCACCCGCCTTTCCTGATTTCACAGGGCTAACCTTTATCCGGATAGCCTCTTAGAGGCCGCTGAGGTCGGCGGCGATCACACGGACGCCCTTCTTGAGCCCGAGTTCCTCAACCATCTGCGTGGTGGCGGGAACGACCATGCTCTTGCCGGGCGAGATGCTGATGCCGGCCAGAACCTTGGGGATCTCGCCACTCTTGGAGTTGCTGCCGAGAACGGCCACTCCGTTCAAGATGAGCGGAGAGGAGTTCTCGATCTTCACCTTATACGTATCTTTACCTTTGACCTTCGGCCCCTTGCCGACCTGGGCGCGGACCAGGCGGCCAAGAATTCCTTCGGCCAGGGCGTCGGCGAACTCGGCGGACTTGACCTTGCCCTGCTCCATGGCGACCGGGAGCGAGAACTTGCCGGCGGGAGACCAAGAGGTGACCGAGGCATTGGTCGTCGCGACCTGCACCAAGGCCTCGGGCTTCTCGACGGTGCCCGAGAACGTGACCCGGCAGGCGACCGCAGGAGCCTCGGGCTCATTCGGAACCTCGGTCTTCAGCGGCAAGCCGAGAACCGTCTGTCCCGAGAGCGTGTCGTTCAGCTTCGAGACGAGCGACTCGAGAGCCGGGTTCGAGGTCCGAATCTCACAAAGCAACGAGGCTGACTCCCCCTTGGGCAAGTTGCCCAACTGGTCCACGAGTTGACGAGCCAGAGCCAGCTCTTGTGCGTTGGCGAAACCTCGAGACATCTGGGCGATCGCACCCCAGTCCATGCCGGAAGCGACCCGCCACATCACGAGCTGCGAAAGGGTCGGAGGAGCCTTGTCCTCGGCGAGTCGCTTCAAAGCCGCCTGGACCCGCGCGTCATTGGTCACGTCTCCAATGTCGCCGATCGTCAACTTCTCGCCTTTCTCGGGCATCACGACCGGGGCATCCGGATTCGGGTTCGAGAGACCGACGAGAGGGGTGGGCAGATGCCGTGTCTGATTCGGCTTGAGGGTGGCGAACGGAAGGCTCGTGGGGGGCACCGAGCGGAAACCGCCCCCCATGCCGCCGCCCATGCCGCCCATACCACCCATGCCACCGCCCATGCCACCCATGCCCATACCACCACCCATGCCGCCCATGCCCTGCATGAGGGAGCTTTGATCCCAGCTATCCCGGTCACCGACCAGGTTCATGATCAAACGGCCGAGCATCATCATGCCCATCGAGGCGGGCATCGTTCCGCCACCCATCATGCCACCGCCGCCGCCCATACCGCCACCCATGCCGCCGCCCATACCGCCACCCATGCCACCGCCCATACCACCCATACCGCCGCCCATACCACCCATACCGCCGCCCATACCGCCACCCATGCCACCGCCCATACCGCCCATGCCGCCGAATTGACCGGTGGCACCGCTGGCAATGAGGCCCGGCGGAAGGACGACGCGAAGCTGACGCCTGGTGTTATTGGTGACCGAGAGGGTCATGCGACCGTCGCCGCTGCCTTCTGCATCAACCGACACGACGCCGTCGCGAACGGCATCGAGCAGGTTCAGGGCCGGGGTATCGTCCTTGGCGGCTTTCGTTGACTTCGCCACGCTCTTAGCAGTCTTCTTGCTCACGGGTTCCGCGGCCGAAGACATGTTGATCGTCGTGACGAAAACACCGCCCGCCACTGTGGCGGAGATACCGAGGAGCCGAAGAATCGATCGCATTCGGGAGCCTCATCCTCTAGTCGAGAGGGTGACATCCAAGCCAGTCGCCGGGGGGGGAACACGCGATCCCAGAGGCCTCGACCGACCAACCAAACTCATTTAAAGGACAGAAACTACGGGAAGGGAGGGTGTGAGATGACCAACCATCGTGATGGCTGTTATCCCCACTCGCCTTTAGTGACGATGCTACGTCAGCCTTTATTCACAACGCTGTCGAATTTTTTTGGGCGATGCTTGATACGGGGTATCTGTTTAGACCTAAAGTTAACGCCTCGCTACTTTTGCGATTCGCCAATCCGCATGAAATGGTGTCAGTCGACAAAAGGTCAGTGTTTGGCTTGGCGCGAAGACGCGACTGACTCGAGGCCGCGTTCGAAACTCCTCGACGCAAGGTCTTGGACATCAGGGGTTTCTGCGAAAATCCCGACGCGATCGAACTTGGTGGGCAACCTCGAGTGTCACCGGAAAACCGACTTACCCGCATGTTCATAGGACTATGAGGTACCGCGATCGTCTCATTTTCTGGTTCCGGTTGTCGGGAATGTCCGAGCACCTTTCCCTCACCGGACGTCGCTTGCCCAACTCGCTTCCAACAGAAAGCTGTATTCGACGTGCCCTTCCCCTGCACTACTTCCGATGAGATTGCCGCGATTTCAAGGAGGGGTGATTCCATGGAAGAAAAATTGACCGAGAACCTCGTTCAAGACTTGGGCACGCTATTCCGGTTCGGGGGAGCGAGACTGACCGATTGGGAACTACTCGACCGCTTCGTGGCGAGAGGTCACCTCGCGGAGGCCGCTTTCGAGGAGATCGTGCGGAGGTACGGGCCAATGGTTCTCGGTGTCTGTCGCCGCATGCTGGCCGACACGCATACGGCCGAGGATGCATTTCAGGCGACGTTCTTGATCCTCGCCTTCCGCGCCAACGCGATCCATCATCGGAACTCCCTCGGTCCCTGGCTCTACGGCGTAGCGTCTCGCCTGTCGCGTAGGACACGGGTCAGGGTGCGGAGCCGACCGGAGATCTCCTGCCCTCTGCCTGAAGTGATCGCTTCCGAAGCGAGCCCGGATAGGACCGATCTCCGGTCGGTGCTTGACGAGGAGTTGGGCCGATTGCCGGAGAAATACCGCCGTCCCTTGGTTCTTTGTTACCTGGAGGGGCTTTCACAGGAGGAAGCGGCTCGAGCATTGGGCTGGTCCAAGGGGAGCGTCTCGGGCCGGTTGGCTCGAGCCAAAGAAGTTCTGCGACCGCGCCTGGCTCGCCGAGGACTGGTGCCGGCGGCCTGCCTGCTGACCCTTGAGGCAGGTCCAGGGGCTGAGGCCGCCGCGCACGCCGTGCCGACATCCTTGATTGACGCGACCACTCGGGCGGCCATGGCGATCGTGCTCGGGCTGGCCGAGAACGGAGCAGTCACGGGGACGGCCATGAGTCTCGCGAGGGGGGGACTGCGGTCGATTCTTATCGGCCGGCTCAAGGCGGCAGCACTCTTGCTCGTGATGGGCACCCTGGGTGGCGCAATCGCGACGGGATACACCAGAGATCCCGAAGATAAGCCGGCAGAGCGAGAGGGCCTCGTCCCGGCTGTCGGGAGACCGAAGGACCGTGCTTTGCCTCGAGAGGCCCGATTACGGTTAGGAACCTCGCGGCTCCGGCACGAGGGAGAAGTGGTTCGGGCCTTCTTCTCCCCCGACGGCCGCACTCTGGCCACGACCGGCACGGACGGGGAGCTCCGCTTCTGGGATCCCAAGACCGGCATGGCAGCTCCCGGACCCAACGTGCGCAGAGTGTCGATCGTCCCGCCGGCCGCGGCCTACTCCCCCGACGGTCAATTCATGGCGGTTGGCCACGGAGATGGCACCGTCGAGCTCTGGGATGTGGCTGCAAACCAGGAACGTTTCCATCTTGCCAAGGTACATAAGGGGATGGTGCTGGTGATTGCCTTCGCTCCCGACGGTCTGACCTTCGCCTCGTCGAGCAGCGAGGACTCTTGCGTGAGGATCTGGGACGTTGCCACCGGGAAAGAGCGACGCGTACTCCCGTTCACTTCCGACTCCGTCAGCCTGGGCCACCTTGCCTTCTCCCCCGACGGAGACTACCTGGCGTTGGGCCTGGAAGCGCGGATCGGAGGAAGTGGGAGCACGATTTGCATTTGGAATCGTAACGGTGAATCTGACCCGATTGTCGTCCGTTGTGATCATGAACGGAGCCTGGCAGGCTTCGTCTTCACCAAGGATGGTCAGGCGTTGATCTCCGGCGGAGATGAACTCCGAAAAGTTAAGGACGACCTCGGTCGTGAGAGGAGAGGGTTGAAGGATCTCTGGACGCATATCACCTGTTGGGATCTAGGGACGGGACAGAAACTGTGGGAGAAGGAACGGGCTGTCGCCCTCCAATTCGGAGGCCTGGCCCTCACGCAGGACGGGGCGACCCTGGTCTCGGCCCACCAGGACCGACTGCTGGTCTGGGATCTCGCCAACTGGCAAGTCACGAGCCGGGTTATGAGGACGATCCCAATCGATCCGGACGATTTAGGTGGAGGTGCCACCGGGGTTGCCATCTCGCCCGATGCGAGCACGCTCGCTCTGCTCCGTAACGATCACCGAATCCGGCTGATGGATCTTGTCTCGGGACGGTCGATGCTCACTCCGATCGGATGTCACGACGGTTCCGTACTTTCCACCGCGTTTACCCCTGACGGCCGTACCCTGGCCACTTCGGGCGCCGATGGCAAAGTTCGTCTCTGGAACGTCGACGACGGAACACCACGAGGCCCGTTCGACTGGGATCTACGCGGCTGGTCGAGAGCGGTTTGCGTGTCTCCGGACGGGCGGAGCATCGCCGCAGTCGGCGAATACTTCGACACCGAAGTGCCTTGGGGGCGTGGACTCGTCCGGCTCTGGGACGTGTCCAGCGGCCGACTCCGCCTCGAGTTGAAGTTTGACCATCGAGCCACCCTCGTCAGATTCTCACCGGACGGCCGACGCATCGCGGTCTCGACCTGGAACTCCGAGGCCCAGCTTGGCTACCTGGGCGGACACGGCGGAACGCCGGACGACACTGTCCGCGTGTTCGATGTCGGGACGGGCCGAGTCTTGGCCGAACTGCGGGGGCACAAGGGAAGGATCCTCGCGCTCGCTTTCGCGCCCGATGGTCGCTCGCTTGTCTCGGCGAGTGAGGATATGTCGTTCCGGTTCTGGGACTTGGACTCAGGCAAACAGACGAGGCAACTCGCCATCACGGGGCATGTCCGCAACGGACAGCGTAAAATTCAAGCTCCGCCCTGTATCACCCACGCCGCTTTTGCCCCCGATCTGAAATGGGCTCTGACCAGCGGACAGTCGGACGACCGGCTCATCGTCTGGGATTTGGTGTCGGGAGCGGCGCTGCGAACCATCCGGGCTGAGAATGACGAAGGGGCAATCGTCGCGATCTCACCGGACGGTCGATGGTTCGGCTCCGTGCGTACTCATCAGATGAGCGAGAACAAGCGCCTTCGAATCTGGGAGATGACGAGCGGTCGCGAGGTGCGGAGTTTGGACCTCGAGGGCAAGCTGGTCCTGTCGCTCGAATTCGCGCCTGACGGTAAATCGCTGGCCACCGGCATGGCGGACACGACGGCGATTATCTGGGACCTGAGCATGCTCGACGCACGCGAACCACGAGACGGTGGGAGGCCTTGACGAGCAAGCCTCGGATCGGACTGGATAACAGCGACGTTCCGTCCCGAAACAAAAGGGAGACCCACGGAACCTGGAGCGCAGCGGCAATTTGTTGGTGGCCGAGCGGCTGGATGAAAAACTGAGATCGTTCGGTTACGTTGGCCTTCGGAAGCTGAGACGACCTGTGGGCGCCCCTTTTGTTCCTCTGGAATCGAGTGTCCATTGATGATGCGATTCGTTTCCCACCTCGAATGCTCGACTTGCGGAGCCAGGTATCCCTCAGACCGGGTCATGAACCTCTGTGAACACGATGGTCGCCCTGTGCAGGTGATCCTGGACATTCCCAGGATCAAGGCCGAGCGAGGGCGCGACGCGGGGTGGGATCCCGAGCGCAGAAGCCTTTGGCGGTTTGGTGCGCTGCTCCCGCTCGACATCGCCGACTCCGACGATCGTCGCCAGATTGTGAGCCTGGGAGAAGGGCACACGCCGGCGATCCCTTACACCCATCCCTGGGCTGACAAGCTCAAGTGCCGGCTCGAGGTCAAAGACGAGGGAAAGCCCTACCCTGGCTTCGGTGCCAATCCGACGCTTTCCTTCAAGGACCGGGGGATGGCGCTCACTGTCTCGATGGCCAAGGCGCTCGGCCTGCAAAAGCTCGCGGTCCCCACGCAGGGGAACGCCGGTGACTCCCTGGCGCGGTACGCTCTGGCCGCCGAGCTCGAGGCGGCGATTGTGATGTCCCCTGACACGGATCTTCCCGTCATCGGCAACGTCGCGGCGCTGGCCAAACTGTTTCCCGTGAAACTTACCCTCGAGCTCGTTCCCGGCACGATTGTCGACTGCGCGCAGCGCGTTCGCGAGCACTTCGTCCCTCAGGGTTTTTTCAGCGTCGCGACCTTCCAAGAACCAGGTTGGCGCACGGAAGGGAAGAAGACGTTAGGGCTGGAGATGGCCGAGCCGCAGGGGGAGCGACTGGCCGAACGTCGCTGGCTGTTACCCGACGTGATCGTCTATCCCACCGGGGGCGGAACCGGGGTCGTCGGCATGGCCAAAGCCTTCGACGAACTCGAGGCCTTGGGCCTCGTCGATTCGCGTCGGCCTCGGATGATATGCGTTCAGAGTCTGGCGAGCACGCCGATCGTCCGCGCCATCCAGTCGGGGGCCGACGATATTACTCCCCTGCCCCCGGGCACAACCCTGGCAACGGGACTCAACGTCGCGCGGAACGTCGGACACGTGAACGTGCTACGGATCATTCGCGAGACCGGCGGAACCGCGATTTCCGTCGACGAAACCGCCATTCGAGAGACCATCCGCCAGGAGTGGCGCGAACGACGATTTGCCTGGTCTCCGGAGGGAGCCGCCACTCTGGCCGCACTCCCGGAGCTGGCCGATCGTGGCCTGATTCATGAAGGGGACCGAGTCGTCCTGGTGAACACGGCTTCGCTGGAGAAGTACCTTCCCACGACGCGGGAGTTCGTCGACGGAGGACTCTGAACGTCACTCGGCGGTCGGGATCGGCTTCCCCGATGGGAGAACCGACCGGGGTCGGACCTGGCTGTTGAGCACGACCGCCAGGCCGAAACCGATCAGCAACATTGAAAGAGTGAGGGAAAAAACCGAGTCGCTGGGGATCAAGTGGCCGAGTTGTCCGCGGAAGCGTTCGTCGAGAGTGCGAAGCACCTCGAGGAGAATCCCAACCCCCATCCCCAAGGACACAAAGCCGATCGAGGTCGGGACCGCCCGGCGGCTTGGGCGTGTCGGTTGCATACTCGTCATCATGACATCCTTTGCGAATGCGAGACGGAAATGAGTCTCTCACGGGGAAGGTCGCGGTCACGAAGCCTTCCGGACCGCCACTCTGCGCGTATTCGCTGAGACTGTCGGATTATTGAAGCTCAACCCGCGTCGTCAATCGGAATCGACTCGAGCGAGCTAGGGGACACGCTGACCTGGCTCCGACCGGGCAAGAAGCGCACGGCGACTCCGGAGAGGAGGAAGAGCCCCCCGATCACGGTCGCCGGCGCGGGGTATTCGCTTAAGAAGAGTGCGACCCAAAGCGGGTTGAGCACGGGTTCGAGCAGTCCGATGAGACTGGCCTCGGGAGCGTCAACCTCGCGAAGACCTCGAGCGAAGAGCGCGTAGGGAATCGCCATTTGAACCGCACCGAAGACGAGGAGCAGAGATAGGTGGGAAACGGAAGGGACAACGAGGGACCCGCGCGTCACCAGAATCCAGGCTCCCAGCGCGAGTGATCCACCCAGGTTGTTGACCGCGCTCAGCCAGGTCGGATCCAGGTCTCGAAGTCCGCGCAGACCAATCGTCGCGATCGCATAGCCGATCCCGCTCGCCAGGCCGAAGGCGATCCCCTGCCCCTCGTTCGGCCGGCCGTCGTATCCATAAAGGACGATCGCTACAATGCCGATGGACGCGAGCCCGATGCCCGAGACCGCGCGCCGGTCCGGGAGGTCGCGGAGGACCAACAGGCTGAGCGGGATCGTCCAGAGCGTCGAGGTGCATTGTAGGAAAATGGCATTGGCAGCGGTCGTCGTCTTCATCGCTCCGAGGTAAAAACCGGTCATCATCCCGAAATTGATGGTCAACGGCAGCATCGCCGGCCGTAAGACGCGACGAGAGCGAGGCACGAACGGCAGCAGAATGAGTCCCGCGAACAAACCGCGGTAAAAGGCGATCGTCAACGGGTCGAGAGCGAGCGACTTGCCGAAAAGGCCGCCGAGACTCCAGAGGACCGCCGCCGCGAGCACATACATCCGTCCGCGCATGGCAGAAGTCGGTTCACTTGCCGGCAGACTCTGCACATAATCCTCCCCAGGACGTCGCCCTCGAACGCACCCTGACGATAGTAACCGCGACGCCGCTGTGAGTGGTAGCGATCCCGTCTCACGGCCTTGCGAGCGGCTTATCGCCATCGCGGTGCGAGGAAACCGTTGCTTCATCTCGGCGAAATCGATCGAATGGAATGAGAGCGAGTCGAAGGCTATGCCCAACGCGGTCGCCGTTATGGGGTTGACCAGAGGGAAGGATGGGTTCCATCATCCAGTTGGCCGTTCTTGTCCTGTTCGTTCTGATTCTCTACGTGGTTATCCGCACGGTGGCGACCGCGTGCGTCTACTTGTCGGGGAGGCGCTACAAGGCGTATCGCCAGTTGGCGGGCCGCTACCGGGGGAGATACGAAAGCCGAGGATTGGCGGAGCCTCCCACCGTCAGTTTTACGTATCATGGTTCGATGGTGCGCGTTGGCCTCGCCCCGAACCCCCCGGGTCAAGCGAACGCCCCGCGCACGCGCGTCGTGGCGCGATTCGCACGCGGACTCCCCTTTCGAATGGAATTGGCCCCGGTGGCCCGCCCTGCCCCGCCGCAGGCCCCCAAGGGGACACGAGTGGTCCGGATCGGGAACCCTGAGTTCGACCGGGGCTACGTCGTCCAGGCCAACGACGTGGAAATGGCCTGCGAATTTCTCGCCGCCAGCGTGCGGTGGTCGATCGACAACCTGCAACGACTGGCTCCCCCCGGTGGGATCTTGGTGTCGATCAACCCGGAGCGGTTGCTCGTACAGGTCGATCGCAACCTGGGTCAATCCAGCGAGGCCCTGGCAACCATGGTGCGGGAGGCTCTCGTCATTCATGACGGACTCCAGGTCGGCGTTGCGGCCAGGCTTTCCCAGGGCGTCTCGATCGTCGCCGTCGGTCCGGCCGACACGGCTGACGCCGGCCCTCCCATCTGTAAGGTCTGCGGTGAAATGATCGTCGAGCCCGAGGTGGTCTGCGCCGTCTGCCGTACACCCCATCATCGTGATTGCTGGGAATTCGTCGGCTCGTGCTCGATATATGGCTGCAAAGGCAAGGAGAGCGTTGAAGTCTGAGTCTTCGACGCAGTGGTCGGGAAGGTAGGTGTGTCGGTTGAATCTCTCATTCGACCGTTTGCGGGTAAGGTGCGAGGCGTTATGCTACTACGTATCCTATCACCGGGATCCTGAAAGAAATCTCATCGGGTCCGCCCAATATTGCCGCACTAGGAACGAATGGGATGCTGAGGAGGTATCCTGACTATGTCATACGGCGGAAATGCCGATCCGAGCGGAATTCAGGTCACATTCCTGGACCAGACCGGGGCGAAGTCGGTGAAGGCAGTGATCGCGTTTAGCGTCCCTGTAAGCCGGATTCTCCCGAATATCATCACTAAGATGAACCTGCCGACGACCAGTCCTGACGGGCAACCGATGAGCTATTCCCTCGATCACAAAGAAGGGGGCCGTCGGTTGGTCGAAAGCCAGACGCTGCTCGAGGCGGGTGTACAAAACGGTGATCACCTGATTGTTTACCCCGAGGTGGTCGCCGGCTACCTTTGAAGCCGGGGTGGGTTCGAGGTCCTTGTTTCGAATGGCATCGACGCCGGGAGCCGCGCCGATCATGCATGAGTCGCCTCGTCTCCGACGTCTCCGGAACGATCTGGCCGCGATGGAACGGCTCCAAGGGGAGAGCTCGGTCCTTCACTTTCAGGCCACGGGTAAACCCGAGCAGAATTATGTCATCGAATTCCGCGGCAAGAGCCTCGCGCGGGAACGTGGCAAAGTCACGATTCGCGACCGGCACGAGGTCGAGATCAAGCTGGGCGCGTCTTACCCCAGGACGATGCCCGAGCTCCGTTGGCTCACGCCGATCTACCATCCCAACATTTCCGAAATCGGGATGGTATGTCTGGGTGGGTACGGGACCCACTGGGTCCCTAGCCTCAACCTCGACGAACTCTGCGTGATGCTCTGGGACATGGCGCGCTATCACAACTACGATATCCGCAGTCCCTACAATCGAGAGGCCGCGCTCTGGGTCGCCAACCAAACGACGTTCGTCTTTCCGCTCGACACCCGACCTCTGCGCGATCGCCGCGTTGCGCTCGGACGTGTTGAGTCAGAGCCTGCCTCGGTTCTACCTCCGGCTCCGTCTTCGCCGCGAAACGAGAAGCCGGCCTCGAAAGCGGAAAAATACGCGGACTTCGTCAAGAGATTCGCCCAAGACCTGAGTCCGTTCACGCCCGCTCGCTCGCCGGAGAGCATGCCCTCCCCTGGCGAGGGAGATTCCGAGGAGTTACTGATTCTCGACATGGAGGTTGAACCGCCGGCTCGGCCACGGCCTACCCAGGCGTCCGATGAGATTATCTTCATCGACTAGTGTTTCGGCGGAGACAGCGCGATTCCCCAAAGCAGAGAGCGAACTTCGCTTCGGGCGATCTGCAATGCGGCGGGGCGAAACCGTGAGCCGTCCACCCTTCTCCCTCGTCGAGCCTCCTGATGGAAAATCCTCCGCTGACCTTTCTGGACGATCAGACACCCCCCTCAGCCAGCCCGGAGTCGGAGGGTTCTCCAAACTCGGAGACCCTCTTCATCGATGACGATGACCGCTACAGCCGGCTCCGATTGATCCCGTGGTGGCGGCAAGAGCGGCTGGCGTCGGCTCGCGTCCTCGTGGTCGGAGCCGGGGCGCTTGGCAACGAAGCCCTCAAGAATCTCGCGCTCCTGGGCGTGGGGACTATCTTCGTCATCGACCTCGATCTCGTCGAGTCCTCAAATCTCTCGCGCTCAGTCCTCTTCCGCGCCGAGGATGGAGGACGCAGCAAGGCGCACGTGGCGGCGGCGCGAGCCGGCGAGATCAACCCCGATGTCCGGATCATCCCCATGCGTGGGGACATCATGACCGACGTCGGCCTGGGGCTCTTCGCCGAAGTGGACGTCGTGATCGGTTGCCTCGACAACCGAGAAGCCCGGCTCTGGGTCAACCGACAATGCTGGAAGGTCGGAACGCCCTGGGTCGACGCGGGGATCCAGGAAATCCAGGGCGTGGTGAAGGTTTTCGTTCCCCCGGACTCGGCCTGTTATGAATGCGCGATGACGAGTCGCGACTATCAGCTCCTGAATCTCCGCTATAGCTGTCCGCTCTTGCGAAGAGACCAGATTCTGGAAGGCAAAGTCCCCACGGCGCCGACGATCGCCTCGATGATGGCCGCCCTCGAGGTTCAAGAGGCCTTGAAGTTGATCCATGGCCTACCTGTGGCGGCGGGAACCGCCCTTGTGTTCAACGGGGTCACAAACCAGTTTTACTCGACTCGGCTCCCTTACCGGGAAGACTGTCTGAGTCACGAACATTACCCGGAGCCTGTGGAACTCCCCATCGGGAATCAACAGACGGTATCCACACTCTTTCAAGTTGCACGTGAAACATTGGACGGGCCGCTGACACTGGCGCTCGATCGGGACCTGGTGACCGCGATTGAGTGCCCTCGATGCGACTGGCGTGTTGAGGTCTTTCGTCCCAGGAGCCGGGTTTCGGAGACGGAGGCGGTCTGCCCCTCCTGTCATTCCCCCGGTCGTCCCGAGTTGGTGTCGAGCATCGATGAGGATTCCCCCCTGCTCGATCGCCCGCTCGCGTCGATCGGGATTCCTCCTTTCGACGTCGTCCGGATCGACGGGGCGGAAAACTCGGGCTTCTTCCTGCTGGCGGCTGACCGCGAAGGGCAGGCAACCGGATGGGGTTTGCATCAAGGGGCTTGAACCGGTGAACGCCTGCCGCCGACCGAGTTGACGTGGGGTTACCTCGCCCGCCAAGATAGGTTTTCTACCGGCAAGTCTACTGGTCTCCCCACGCCACGAGGGGCGCGGATTTGAGTCACGACGAGATCGTCTTCGACGAGGTCCGATATCGCGAGCCGGAGCGACGCATTCGCCCCGACCGCGATCGTAAGTGGGCCTGCGTCGCGTATGAGGTGCCCCACCCGATCGACCTCCCGATTTTCCTGGATCGGGCGACCGCCGACGCGATCGAGCGTCACGCGCTGCGTGACACCTCGGTGGAGCTTGGCGGCATCCTGCTCGGCAAGGAATGCATCGACGAGCAAACGGGCCTTCCATTTGTGCACATCACGAAGTCGCTCGAGGCCAAACACTACGAAAACACCCAGGCGAGCTTCACCTACACCCACGACTCCTGGGAAGAAATCACGCGCGAACGGGATCGACTTTTCCCCGACCTCGACATCGTGGGCTGGTATCACACCCATCCCGATTTCGGCATCTTCCTCTCGAGTCACGACCTGTTTATTCACCATCACTTTTTCGCGCAGCCGCTCCAGGTGGCCTACGTCATCGATCCGATTCGCCAGACGCGTGGATTCTTCCAGTGGCGTGATGGCGCACTGGCGGAGGTCGGGGGCTATTTCCTCTCCGCGGATCGTCGCGATCGCATTGCCCTGGCCCGATTGGTCAACGACCTCGAAAATTTACCCAACACCGAAGGAGGCGGAGGCCTCTCACCTCGCCTGGAGGCCGAGCTTATCACCATGCTCACTCGCCCTTCTCCCTCTGTGCATTCGTCCCACATGATGGCCACCCAGTCGGCCGCACTCCTGGGCATCGGCGGAGCCCTGGCTGGTATGGCCCTCCTCTACGGTATGCTCTGGTTGAATTCGCTGAACAACAACATCCAGCAACAAACCAGCACCCTCAAGGACCTTGCCGAAAACAATGCGAGGTCGCGCGTCAAGCAGGACCTCGCCTTCGACACGCTGCTCGATCAAGGCCGGGGTACAAGCGCCGAGAAACTCCTCGCGAACCTGGAGCAGGTGTCTCGAGAACGCGACGACTCGCGCCGAGAGCTCGACCGGTGGCGCACCATCGACGCGGCACTCAACGATCGCGCACGGGTCCTCGAGGCGAACAATCTCGCTCTCAAGAAAGAATTTGCGGTCGTGAAGCGTGACGCGGATGCCTACCTGAAAGCGAAAAAGGACGCGCCTGACCTTCACACCCGCATCGAAAACCTCGTGGAGGATTCCGAGAATAAGAGTCAGGAAATCGCCCGGCTGAACGAGATCGTCGAGACAACGGAAGGGAAGCGAGCCGAGATCCTCGTGCAAAAGTATCATCGGGCCTGGTACGCGGCCCTGGCCGGATGGGGTGTCTGCGTCGCGCTGACACTCGGGCTCATCGCCTTGCTCGCCCAGTCGAAGCTCTTTGCCGAACCCGAGCCGGAACAAGGGCCGAGCCCCGGTGAAGCTCCAACGCATCGCATCATATGATCGCACTGCCATTTCCAAAAGGCAGTACAATGCTCCTCGAGGGGACAACCCGCCTCGAGCGAGCCCCGGCCGATTGGCTTCTCTGGATGGAACGATGCTCCGGACATTTTTTCTTGTGTTGATCGGCGCTCTGTCGTTGGCTCCGATGGCGATCGCGGCTGAAGCGCCTCCGATCGCGAGCTCCGTCGCCGACAGCGATGAACGAACACCGGTGGCCGTTCCGATTCCGACGCCAAGAGCCCTTCAGTATTACCGGACGGGGAACTGGCTGTGGGGATTCAACCAGATCTGGGGGTTCGCCATTCCCGCCGTGATACTCTGGTCGGGCCTATCCGCCCGTCTCCGTAACGCGGCTCAACGGTTCGCCTTCGTCGGCCAGGATGCATCTTCCACTGGCAAGTTGCCCCCCCTCTCCCCTGCTCCTAACGGGAAGACTCCACCTCACGACGAGCTTGAAATCGAAGCTTCCCCCCCGCCGAGGACCAAGGGACGTCTTCGCTGCGCTGGCTCTTGGTTCCTAACGATAGGCATCTACGTCGTCCTTTACTTGCTGATCGTCTTCCTGATCGATCTGCCGCTGTCCTATTACCAAGGGTTCGTCCGCCAGCACGAGTACGGTCTCTCGAATCAATCCTTCGCGCGCTGGTTCAGCGATTCGTGGAAACAGCTGGGGGTCGAGGCTCTGACTGGTTTTCTCTTCACCTGGATCCCGCTCTTGCTGATTGCTCGTCGTCCTCGTCGCTGGTGGCTCGATACCACGCTGCTGACGATTCCGTTTCTGTTCGTCGTCGTCTTGGTGAAGCCGGTCTGGGTCGACCCGCTATTCAATCGGTTCGGTCCCATGAAGAACCAGGAGCTCGAGCGGAAAATCGTGGCGCTCGCCGAACAGGCGGGGATCGGAGGGAGCGAGATCTTCGAGGTCGACAAGAGTCGCGACACGAAGGCGATGAACGCTTATGTGACGGGGGTCTTCGGCACGCGCCGGGTTGTTCTCTGGGATACGCTCATCGGCAAGCTCGACGATCGCCAGGTGCTCGCCGTGATGGGACACGAGATGGGGCACTACGTCTTGGGCCACATCCCGAGATCGATCGTCCTCTCCTCGGTCTTGACGTTCGCGGGACTCTTCTGGGTGGACCGCGCTGGACGGTGGCTCATTCGACGGAATCAAGGACGTTTCGGCTTCGAGCAACTTTCCGACGCCGCCGCGATCCCGTTGATTCTGCTCCTGATGCATGCGTCGTCGTTGGTGTTCGTGCCATTCGCGAACGCTTACAGTCGGTATCAAGAGCACGAAGCCGACCGTTTCTCGCTGGAGATTACCCGATCGAATCGATCGGCGGCTCAAGCGTTCGCGACGCTTCAGCGCGAGAACCTGAGTAATCCTCGCCCCGGCCTCTTCTTTAAGGCCTGGAGATCAACCCACCCGAGCATCGCCGAACGGATCGAGTTCTGCAACGCTTACCGCCCCTGGGAGACCGGCAAGCCACTCCGTTACGGCGAACTCTGGCGGCGTTGAAAAACGAGCGGTCTCGCCGCTCGTTGCAAGGTTCAGTTGGCGCGGCCCAGGTACTCACCTGTGCGGGTATCGACGCGGACGGTGACTCCTTCGTCGAGGTGCTCGGGAACCTGGATCGTGTGGCCGGTCGTGAGCTTTGCGGGCTTGGTACGCCCCGTCGCCGAATTGCCGCGGACGCCTGGGGTCGTCTCGAGGATCGCGAGCTCGACGGTGTCTGGGAGCTCAATGGCGATCACCTCGTCATCCACGACGAGCGATTCGATTCCTTCCATGTTCTCGGTCATGTAGGGAATCTGATCACGGATGTCGTCGATCGCCAGCGAAAACTGGTTGTAATCGGCCGAATCCATGAAATGGCAACCGTCGGCGTCGCGGTAGAGGAACTGGATCGGCCTGCGCTCGAAGCTCGACTCCGCCAGGGAGTCGGTTCCTCGATAGGCCTTTTCAACCCTGTTCTTGGTTTTCAGGTTGCGAGCCTTGATCTTGTAGAGCGTGGCCGCCCCCCGCGCGGAGGGGGTCTGAACCTGAATGTGCTCGATCATATGCGGAGCGCCGTCGATTTCGACGACCATCCGTCGCTTAAAATCTTTCGCGGGAACCACGGCGGCCGATCCTCCGGACCCATCGCCTAACGGCAAGGGTTTGGGGCCAAATCTCTTCGGGGATGCCTAACGTCCGCTCATCATAACGCTTCCGAGCGCGAAGGGTCAAAGCCTTGCGAGGCGCCTCCACGACGGAGGGCGGTCCCGCTTTCGACGAACCGTTCGCAGGTTGACAGAGTCGACGTGCAGGGTTAGCCTAACGTTTGACTACGCAACTCCTTGAGCGCCATGTTGGTGCGAACATGCCCGATTCTACTCCACGCGATGAGTTGACGCATCTCGAGCATTGCCAAGAGGTGCTCAGGTATCGGTTCCGCGATCCCACTTACCTACGCGAAGCGCTGACCCATGCTTCGGGGGCGAACCATCGGCTCGTCTCGAACGAGCGGCTTGAATTCCTTGGCGACGCGATCCTCGGCGCCATCGTTTGCGAGTTGCTCTTTCGCAAGTTCCCCGAGTACCTCGAGGGGGACCTGACACGGATCAAGTCGGTCGTTGTTTCCCGGCGCACCTGCGCCAAGATCTCGCAACGTCTCGGCCTGGACGAATTCCTCGTCCTGGGCAAAGGGATGGGCGGGCAAGACGAAACCCCTTCCTCGGCGCTCGCCGACGTGTTCGAAAGTCTGATCGGTGCCATTTATCTAGATGGCGGCATGGCTTCTGCGCAGAGCTTCATCCTCCGCCACATCGAGGCGGAAATTGATGCGACGGTCGGCGGGCAAGGTGGCATTAACTACAAGAGCAACCTCCAGCAGGTAGCTCAGCGCCAATTCGGTGAGACTCCCACCTATCTCCTGCTCGACGAGAAGGGCCCCGATCACTCGAAGTGCTTCAAAATCTCGGCACAGATCGGCAGTCATCGCTACGCGCCGGCCTGGGGACGAAACAAGAAGGACGCCGAACAGCGGGCGGCCATGAACGCACTCAGCCAACTCGCTGGCGAAGCGGTTCCGTTCGAGTCGGACTAAGGAACCTGTTCCAACACTCTTTTCCCGATGCCTGCGTGGGGTGGGCTCCGTCCACCAGCCGTTCCTGATTCTGGAGGGCGGTGCCCACCCCACGTAGAGCGTAGAGCCAGTCGCGTGCATGGCATACTTGACCTTCAATCGGTACCCGTGGTGTCTTGCGACCGCCACCCACGAGAATTAAGATTCTCACCATGGCGAAGGACGGTTCGGTTTCTTCGCCGAAGAACGCGAATCTCTCATCGACGCGCTACCGCAGAGAGAGGACACCGTGAGCGGTTCGTTGGTACAGGACCTCGGGATCGGTCCTGAAATTTGGCTCTTCCTGTCGCTGATCGGCTGTCTCACGCTGTTCTTCAAGTTCAGCCGTGTGTGGAGCGTTCGCAATCTCGATCTCCTCCTGCTCTTCACACTTTCTCCGGGGATGATGCTCCTCGTCGGAAACGAGTCGAACCAGCCTTGGATCGCGTTCGTCTGGCTTCTGATCGGCTCGGCGCTCTGGCTCATGCGATGCTTGATCGACCTTGGTCTGACGCGTCGACCGCTGCTCGAACCGAATCTCAACGCGGCCGGATTGGCCTGTCTTTCCATCGGCGTGCTGGGGCTGTTGGTTGCCGAGACCGTGAGCTTGCCGGTTGACGAGGGGGCCGCGCGTAATCCGGCGGATCCGGGAGGCCGGGTCAACTCCCCTCCCCCGGGGGCGCTTGATGCCAACGCTCCGGTCAACAAGGTCCTGGAGATCGCGCCGTTGCCGAGCGCACTCAAACAGAATCGGCCCCAGGTGATCATCTCCCGCGTGCTGGCGAGCCTTGCCCATCTGGCGCTGGCGATCGGCTTGATCGTCGTGGGGTGGAGACACTTCGAACGCCCGATTGCGGGATTGGCGGCCGCGACCTGCTATCTCATCTCCCCGTATACCCGGATTGCGCTCGTCGACAGCGGGCAGGTTGTGCCAGCGGCCCTGATCGTCTGGGCCTTGGCTTGTTACCTGCGCCCCGCGATCGCGGGAGTCTTGATCGGCCTGGCTGCGGGGTGGATGCCTGCCTGTCTGGGACTCGTCGCCCCCTGGGCCGGCTTCTACCGCGGTCGAGGGGCCTGGCGCTTCGTCCTGATCGGGCTGGGGGTCGTCGCCTTGTGCGGTGCTTTGGGAGCGATGGCTCCCGACCTCGCCGGCTGGGCTCGAGCACTCGGGGCTCGGAGCCTTGCCGAAGTCGGTCTACTTCCCAGCGTCGAGCCTCCTGAGTCGGGAAGCTTCTGGTCGGGCATCAACGCCAACTACCGGTTGCCCGTGTTGATCGCCTACCTTGCCCTCGTGCTCATCACGACCCTCTGGCCGGCGGAAAAGAACCTTGGCGAGCTTATCGCCCTCAGCTCTGCCCTGCTCGTCGCCAGCCAGTTCTGGTATCTCGTGAAAGGGGGAACTCTGGTTCTGCTCTACCTCCCGCTCGTTTTGCTGATGATGTTCCGGCCCAACCTCACCTCGAAGCGGCCGAATCCTCCCCCCAAGAAGGCGAGAGAAACGCGGCGCTCCCTCAATCCGGTACGCTAAGCGCGCTCAGCGAGAGTTGCCTGAGCGCGTCCGTCCGCGCGCTCGACGAGTCCCCTACCCTCACTCTCCGGAGTTCCTCACCGATGCCCTGGACCTACGAGGCGATTGCCAAACGGATTGATCATTCGCTCCTGACCCCAACCCTGACGCCCGATGAACTCGCCGAGGGCTGTCGCCTCGCGGCTCGATACCAGGTGGCAAGCGTCTGCATCAAGCCGTTCGCCGTCAAGCTTGCCAGTGAGATCCTCCGCGGGTCGGATGTTGCCGTGGGCACGACCATCGGATTCCCACACGGGGGACACTCCACCGCGGTCAAGGTGTTCGAGTCACAACAGGCGATCGCCGACGGGGCCACCGAACTCGACATGGTGATCAACATCGGTCAGGCCCTGGGGGGACAGTGGGAACTTGTCCGTGACGACATCGCCCAGGTCACCAAGGCCGCCCACGACGGCGGAGCGATCGTGAAGGTCATTTTCGAGAATTGCTATTTGAGCGATGCTCAGAAGATCAAGCTCTGCGAGATCTGTGGCGAGGTTCGGGCCGATTACGTCAAAACCTCCACCGGCTACGGAACCGGAGGCGCGACGCATGAGAACCTGATCCTGATGCGAAAAGCTTCGCCGCCCCACGTCAAGCTCAAGGCGGCGGGGGGCGTTCGCGATCTCGATGCGATGATCGCCGTCGCCGAGCTCGGATGCGACCGTATCGGTGCCAGCCGAACCGCTGAAATCCTCGACGAACTCAAGAGCCGCCTCGCAACGCTGAGGCTATCTCAACCCGAGACGGATTAGCAACTAAGAGGCTATCCGGATAAGGTTTAGCCATATGAAAACAGGAAAGGTGGGTGGCCGGGGAGGAGCGCAGCGACGCCCCGGGACGAGCCTCGGCCGACCCCCGGGGCGTCGCTGCGCTCCTCCCCGGCCACCCAAACAACGTATCTTCGCGTCAATGCTAACTTCCCGGATAGTCTCTAACAAGGCGTGGGTCAATCAATTGACCCGCGCCGAGTTTGCTCTCGTCTTCCGGCCGATTGGTGAGGATGATCGGCCTCAAGCGTCTTCGTGGACGGATTTACGCCGAGAGATGCGACGTTCCCGAAGATACGGGTGTTGTCCGTTTCACGTGAAACCATCCTCATGTCATCGTAAATCTCTCGCGAACGTGCTTCGAGAGAGACCACGATCGATTGAGTCGGATGATGAATCGGGGCGACCAGATTCGAACTGGTGACCTCCTGCTCCCAAGGCAGGCGCGCTAACCAGGCTGCGCTACGCCCCGTTTGGCTTTGACGGAACGCATCCTAAAGGGAGAGCGGTACTCACGTCAAGATCGGCTCGAAAAACCGCTGGAAGGCATCAAGCGGTCGAGGCATTGGAGGAACCAGTCCACATCGACCGGCTTGAAGAAAACCTCGGTGAATCTGCGTCTCAGAACAACGAGTTCCGGGGCATCGAGAGCTTGACCCGTCATCAGCATGAGCGGGACGGACGGGTAACGTTGACTCAGCCAGGATGCGAGACCACAGCCATCGAGGTTAGGCATGCTGAGGTCCGTGACCACAACCTGGGGCCGGCGCTTTTCGCAGAACGTCAGGGCTTGGCTCGCTGACTCGGCGGTCACGCAGGAATGCCCTGCCCGCTCGATGATTTGCGACATCCGCTTGAGGCTGGAGAGGTGATCGTCGACAACAAGCACGTAGGGTTTCCATGAACGCGAAGCGGCCGTAGAGGGAGAAAGCAAGCTCAGTGCCATCGGATACTCATCATCGGTGAGGGAGATCAACGGGCCATTGGATCCGAAGGTGTAGGCCCTGTGTGAAGTTGAGATCAAGAGTCCCTCCATGGGCTGAAATCACTCGAGCGAGAAAAGGAAGCGAAAGGACTGCGGGACCGCCGTCCTGAGACTCCGAGGAGATGGTGGGACCACCCCCCTGCTCGATCCATTCCAAGAGAAACCGACCGTCTGCGCACGACCAACTCAACTCAGCCGGTGTATTCGAAGGCCCGACCCTGGCGCGCCAATGAATGAACACGTCAAGTCCCTCGCCCAGTCGGACCGGATCGAACTGACCGATCGCGGGCTCCGGGGGAGCAACGATCGCCAACGAGCGTTGACGCTCCCCCATGGCGCTCACCCAGGCGTTTCTTCGGTCGTCGATCAATAACTCGAGCGATGCCTTGATCGGTGTCAACGCCATGGGGCGACAGATCGCCTGGAGGCGATCGTAGAACTGTTCCACCGCCAGGTATCCCGGTTCGAACTCACTCCAGAAGTTCGGCGATGCGGGAGGATGTTCGCGCTTGGCAAGGTAGAGGCTGAGCTTCATCGAATTAAGGACGTTGCGGCACTGATGGCAAAACGCCCCCAGAAGCTTATGGAGTGACTCGGTCTGAACGGGGTCAGTCGCGATCCGGAAAAGCGAAGTCGTCAACTCATTGGCAGGAGTACTTTCGAGCATCAAAGAGTCCATCTCGGGACACCCACGTGGTGGCTTTGCTGGTTCGGCGCGGCGGAGTCGAGGTTCGATGATGAGAACCTGCCAATGAGCGTCAGGGCGGTCCAACCCATGGCAAACTTAATGCCGACGACGCAAGATCGCGGCGACGGTCGGAATTCTCGCCGAATATCGCCTTTTTTGAGATGAATCCCGCTATCGAATGCCAGTGACGACCAAGACGGCTCGTGAACCTGGGTTCTCCTCTCGGTTACATCGAACAGCAAATGGGAAGTCGAGCCCACTTTCATGGTAATAGATGATCACAGACTCAGGACCGTACTCCCTCTTGCATCGAGTCCCAGGCGAAGGTGCTGAATCGGAATTCATCCCGGTTAGGCTCGCCGTTTGCGAAGATTCCCCACTCCTCTGCTGGGTGGCCGGAAGGATTCGAAACGCGAAAGGGGCGTGGCCTTTGGTCGAAGGCCACGCCCCTCTACAGGATCATCGCATGAGCAAGGATACAGATGCGCGGGTCTGCGCAACTCAGCCGCGGATCAGCCCCGTCACGCGCTCGAACTCTTCCTGCGAATTGTATTCGATGACGATCTGGCCACGCTCGCGACTGCGAGCACGGATCAAGACCGGAGTTCCGAAGCGATGGTGCAGGTGTTGCTCGAGTTCGATGACGTGAGGTGCCTTTCCTCCCGCCGGGGTCGACCCTGGCTGAGCCGCGTCCTTGCGGACGCGCGTCCGAGCCACGGTAGGCTCACCGGTGGCGACGAGGGCCTCGGTCTGTCGCACCGAGAGGCTCTCGGCGATGACTCGCTTGCAGGCTTCTCGTTGCTGGTCGTGGTCGGGGAGACCGAGGAGGGCCCGGGCGTGTCCCTGGCTGATCTGCTTGTTGCGGACGGCCTCTTGCACTTCCTCGGGGAGTTCGAGCAAGCGGATCAGGTTCGAGACGGTGGAGCGATCGAGGCCGAGACGGCCGGCAAGTTCTTCCTGTGTTCCCCCGTAATTTGCGAGGTAGTCGCGGAAGGCGGCGGCTTTTTCGAGTGCGTTGAGATCCTCGCGCTGGAGGTTCTCGACCATGGCGAGCTCGCTGACCCTCTGGTCGTTGAGCTCCATCACGCGAGCCGGGATTTCGTGGAGCCTGGCCTCGATACTGGCGCGGAGCCGGCGTTCACCCGCAATCAACTGGTAGCGGTCGTTGACGGCACGCACCAGAATCGGCTGAAGCATGCCGTGCTGGCGTAGTGAGTCGGCGAGCGCGGCGATCTCGGCCGGGTCGAAGTTACGGCGGGGTTGGAAAGGATTGGGGTCGATCAGGTCGACGGCGATGTATGCCAGGTCGCTCGGCTCTACGTTCCCCGGCTCCATGCCTCCGTCTTCACGACCCAGCAACGACTCCAATCCACGTCCCAGGCGTCGCTTATTCACACTCACGATCGATGACCTCCATGGCAAGTTCTGCGTAAGCCCAGGCTCCCCGGGCTCTCGGCGTATACTCAAGCACGCTGACGCCGTGGCTCGGCGCCTCACTGATGTGGACGTCCCGTGGAATCAGAGTCTCGAAGACGGAGTCCTCGAAGTAGCCCCTCACCTCGTCGACCACCTCGTTCGCAAGATCGAGCGCGGGGTCATACATGGTGAGCATGATGCCGCCGATCTCGAGTCGATGATTCTCTTTCGCCTTGGTCAGTCAGGCCAACTCAATGACCTGAGAGAGTCCCTCCATGGCGAAGTATTCACATGGAATGGGGATGAAAATTTCCGCCGAAGCGCCCAGTGCCGCTCGCTAATGATTCTGGCCACGTTCGCTCGCCCTCCTGTGCGACACGCCCACGCAAGGCGACCGAAAAGAGGGACGCTCGGCGTCCCTCCCCTACCCTTGCCTCGACTCCGCCACAAGACTTCGCAGCGACGAGCGGGGCGGGAACTTTTGTCGTCTAATTCGGGGTCGAAAGTTTAGGGGACCGACAGTCCCAAATCCGACTCCCGTGGGCCGTAGTCATCTCGCATCGAAGGGTGCGCCCCGGGCCTGGGGACGGTTGACGACGACAGCCCTTGTCCCTTTGGCTTCAGGAGGACGGCTTGCGAACACCGAGCCGGGTTGCTTCGAGCTCGAGTGCGTCGCTGTACTCCAGGGGATAGATCGGCTTCGCGGCGACGCCGCGTAAGGAAATGGGCAAAGACGCGAGCTGGGCCTGGCAGTGATTGCGGATTTCGTCGAGTGCGGGGAATGGTTCGACCAGCCGGCCGTTAGCGACGATGCGCTTGAGCATCGCCTCTCCGCTTGCCGACTCATCGGCCCTGGTGACAAAGTCGTGCGTGAAGCGTCCGTCGGCACCTCGGAAGCGATAGATTTGCTTGGCGAGCGGATAGGTCTTCTTACCCGGGCTCAACTTGAATCTCCCGGTCCCATCGAGCTCGACGAGCTTGTAGACCAAAGAGAGCGCCGGTGCGTCGCGGCTCGTGATCAACTCGGTCCCGACACCGAAAGCGTCGATCGCCGCCCCCTCCTCCACGAGGTTCTGGATCCTGACCTCGTCGAGGTCTCCACTAGCGAGGATCTTGACACCCGGCCGCCCCATCGCATCGAGCTGTGCTCTCGCCTGCAACGAATCGCTCAGCAGGTCGCCGCTGTCGAGCCTCACGGCTTGGACAGGCGGTTCGATCTTCGCCGCGATGCGAACACCTGTTTGTGTGTCATAGGTGTCCACCAGAAGAGTTGAGAACTCCGGGAAAACCTTCGCGAAGGTGGCAAAGGCTTCGGTCTCGCTCGCGAACGATTGGACCCAGGAGTGAGCCATCGTCCCGACGCACGGGATCCCCAGTCGTCGAGCCGCCTCGACATGACTGGTCCCGGCGCATCCCGCCAGGTAAGTGGCCCGAGCCGCAAGCAACCCGGTTTGAGGCCCCTGTGCTCGCCTCGCTCCGAAGTCAAAGACAGGTCGACCAGCGGCCGCCTCCACGACACGCGCGGCTTTCGAGGCGACCAGGGTCGGATATCCCAGGGAGGCCAGGAGGAACGTCTCCACCCACTGAGCCTGCGGCAGCGGAGCTACGACCCGAACCAACGGTTCCCCCGCAAAGACGACGGACCCTTCGGGGACCGCCCAGATCTCCCCTTCAAATCGAAGCCGAAGCAGCGCGTCGAAGAACCGTTCATCGATCCCCGAGAAGTTCGGCCATCGCCGAAGCGCGTCGACCTGTTCCGGCGAGAAGGACAACTGCAAGAGATCCGCGATTGCTTGTTCCAAGCCGGCGAAGACCAGGTAGGCTCGGTTTGGCGGCAGGCGGCGGACGAAGACCTCGAACGTGGCCATTTCCCGATCTTTGCCGGCCGCCAGGTACCCGGCGATCATCGTGAGCTGGTAGAGGTCCGTGACCGGACCCAGGAAGTTGGGGTCGGGCCAAAGTGAGACGGGGGGTTCCGGTTTCATCTGAACTCAATTCTGGGAGAAAGTCAGCGAGGCCCTGGCGCGTCGTGAGCGCCCTTCTCTGAGGAAATGCCTGGGACCGTCTCCAACCGAACCAGCCACGTTTCCGCAGGTCGCTCCCCTGCCCGACTCTCGGCGGCCGAGGGCCGGACGTCGAGCAAGGTGATAGGATCGAGCTTCTCTGTCCAGAGACGATGACGGCTGGATTGATTCTCAAGGATCGCTGGGAGTGCGTTCGTACCCGAATCCTGAGTGACTTGGACCGAGTCGATCAGCAGCCATTTTCCTTGGTTCTGTCGCGACGACAGCGTTTCGAGACTCGCCGCGAGCCGAAACGGAAATCGGCCCTGAAGCAAGAGATAATACTCGAACGGTCTCCGCCCGAGAACGCGAAGCTCGTCGCCGGTCGCCAATCCGGGGACCGGAGCCGTCGCCAATCGCGCGACCCCATCGCGAATCGAGGTCGTCGCCTGGTAGATCCTCCCGAACGGGAACGGATCTGCCGAGGGTTGAAGGACCAGCACGATCGAGGCCAATACGCCTGTGAAAATACTTACCAATCGCCGGGGTTGAGCATGAGAAGCCTCTGATGGGGGGGCGACGCCCTGGCTGCCGAATGGATCAAGACGAACGACGGCACCCGTCAGCAGCAACCAGCCGCAGGCCTCGAGTGGGAGCCAGAGCCTTGCGTACGGATGATAGAACGGCGTCAAGATCGAGAGCAGGGTCCACCACACCGCGATGATTCGCGAGCCTGGTTTGTCCTCCACGATCAGGCGAGGTACCAGGATCAATCCCGCGCACCAGGAAAGGGACGCGAATCCAGCGAACAACCCTGCCCCTCCGATCAGCCCTACCCCAAAGCGATACCAGCCCCTCCGGGAACCCGTTGAGAGGACACGACCTCCGTGGAGGACCCACGCACCACCGGCCCACACCACGACCCACGTGAAGACCGCCCATGCTCGGCCCCCCGAGAGTGCGTTGGCCTGTTTCAACTGCTGCTTCCAATTCGAAATCCATGAGGTTGGCGGATCAAGGTAGTTGCGGTGATGCTGGAGCAGCGCCGAGTAGCCTCCATGCCGCTCGACGAAGTCGAACCAGGGCCAATAAATCAGGGCCGCGACAACCGCAGCCAAAAGGCCAAAGCCAAAGGTGCGAATCAGGTTCTTCCGTCGTCGCGACTCAGGGGCGACAACGGCGCCGATGACGGCGGTCAGCAAAATCACGATGCCGGCGAGCCAGCCGTTGTATTTGAAATTCTGAGCCAGCCCAACGGCGATACCGAGCGCGACGGCTCGGCCAAGCCGAGGCTGCTCGAGAAGTCGTCCCCCTAGTCCCAGGGCCAAGAGCCACGTGAAGAGAAAGGGAACGTCCGTTAGTGCTTTCCGCGAGAAGGCCACGTGGGCCATCGAGAAGGCGGAAAAAAGGGCGGTGATCACTCCGGCACCCGGACCGAACGACCGGCGTCCAACCCAGGCGGCCAAGGGGATGGTGCCGATCCCCAGGAGCGTGGCAACGAGGATCGCCGAGGCATCGGCGACGCCCAGAAGCTGGTAGCTCAGCCCTACCAGAATCGGGTAGCCTGGAGGTGCGTATGGAATCAGCATGGGATCGATCGAAGAGACCGATCCTCCCGACACCGACCAGGCGCCGGAGAGGGCGTAAATCCCTTCGTCGAAATGCGTCAGCCCCAACGAGCCAAAGAGCCAGAGGCGAAGTACGGCTCCGGTCAGGACGCAGAGCGTCATCGCTACGAGTTCACGTCGCCGGAGAAGTTGGGTTGCTGATTCCATGCGGAGATTCTAAACCAAAGTCGTTGGCGTTCTCATCCCTGCCGCGTCGCGATTCTGCCCGAGCCCGGTTTCACGTGGAACGCGCCGATTGATTGACGTCGGGCTTGACCCCACTTAGGCTCAAGCATCAGACAGGTTGCAGGAAGAACTCAAGGGAGAGGAAACCGTCGCGAGATGTTGAGCCTCTACACTGACGAGCGAATGCTCGAGCATGTCCCCCCTCCCCCTCATCCGGAACGCCCGGAGCGTCTCAAGGCGATCCTCCGCCAGCTCGAGCGCACGGGACTTCGGCAGGCTTGCTCAACTGGCCTGGTGCGAGAGGCCAGTCGCGAAGAGCTCACTCGGGTTCATGCTCCTTCCTATATCGATCGGCTCGCCCTTTTTGTCGCCAACGGGGGCGGCCACATCGAGGAAGATACCTGGGCTAGCCCACGATCGAACCTGACGGCGCACCTGGCCGCAGGGGCGGCGGTGGAAGCTGTGACTGAGGTGCTCACGCAGTCAGGCCACCGGGCCTTCTGTGCGATCCGCCCTCCCGGACATCACGCTCGGCCTTCGGAGCCAATGGGTTTCTGCTTCTACGACAACGTCGCGGTGGCCGCCGCACACGCCGTGGCGAAATTCGACCTCAACCGTGTGCTGATCGTCGACTTCGACGTCCACCATGGCAACGGGACCCAGGAGATCTTCTACGACGACCCTCGGGTGGCCTTCCTCTCGATCCATCGGTACCCGTTCTACCCAGGGACAGGCGCTCGCGATGAAACCGGGACGGGCCCCGGCCTGGGGTTGACCAAGAATATTCCCATGAAGTTCGGAGTGCCCCGGCAAGAATTCGTGTCAGCCTTTCGCTCCGGACTCGAATCAATGGCCGATCGCGTTCGCCCCGAGCTCGTGCTCATCAGTGCCGGCTTCGACGCGCATGCCGAGGATCCGGTCGGCAGTCTCGGGCTTGAGACCGAAGATTTCGAGCCGGTGACGCGAGCCATCGTCGAGGTGGCTGAAACCCATGCGCAAGGAAGAATTGTGAGCCTGTTGGAGGGGGGCTACAACGTGTCGCGACTTGCCGGCTGCGTGGAGCTTCACCTCAGGACGCTCGGAGCGGAAGTTCCCCAATAACGCCATCGCCGATCGCGGAGGAGAAGGTCATGGAGACCGCCCCGAAGTCCCCAGCCAAGCGGAAGCGGTTTCCGTTCGTTGCCAGAATCCTGACCGCCATGATCGCCGGAGCCGCGATCGGCTCGATCTTCGGCGAGCGGTCCGCGCCTCTGGGAGACCTGGGGAAGCTGATCATCGATCTCATCAAAGGACTGGCGGGTCCTCTCCTTTTCCTCGGAGTGCTCGACGCCTTCCTGCACACGCATGTGCGACTCCGGAGCGGTCTGCTCATGGTCGGGATTGCGATGACCAACGCCGTCCTCGCGATCCTGGTCGGACTCATGCTCTCGAATACGCTCCATCCGGGCCATCACCTTCAGGCTCCTACACAGCCGTCGGGTGCGTCGTCCGCCAACGGAGGTGTTGCGAAGAGCATTGACTTCGCAAAGGCTCTCACGGAATCGATTCCAACGAGCATTGTGAAGCCGTTCCTCGACAACACCATCATCGCGATTGTCATCCTGGCGGTTCTGATCGGGATCGCGTTGCGATTCGTTAAGAATGAGCAGATCGCCAAGGGTGAGGCTGGCTATCGACCGCTCGAGGATGGGGTGGGGACGCTCTATCGCACCTTTGAGGTGATGCTCTCCGGGGTCATCAAGCTCGTCCCCCTCGCCGTCTTCGGCGTGGTCGCCAAGACGATAGGTCGGGATGGGTTCGGGCCGATCCGAGGCCTGGCGCCTTACGTGGCCGTCACGGTGATCGGACTCGGGATCCAGGTTTTTGTCGTCTATCAAGCCTGGCTCGTTCTCGTGGCGCGGGTTCCGCTTCGTTGGTTCTGGACGGGCGCGAAGGACGCGGTCGTCTATGCCTTGGGGGCCAGCAGCAGCCTGGCCTCCTTGCCCATCACGCTGCGTTGCCTGGAACGCATGAAGGTCTCCGCCCGCTCCTCACGGCTTGCGGCCTGCGTCGGCACCAATCTCAACAACGACGGGATTCTGCTTTACGAGGCCATGGCGGTGCTCGCCGTGGCTCAAGCGTATGGCATCAAGCTCTCGCTCGGTCAGCAGTTTCTCACCGCCCTTTGCTGCCTCCTGGCCGGGATCGGCATCGGCGGCATCCCTGATGCCGGCCTGATCTCGCTCGCGCTCGTACTCGCGACGGTCGGGCTCCCGACGGAGATCGTCCCCATCCTCATGACGGTCGACTGGTTACTCTCGCGATGTCGCGCCATGACGAACGTCACCAGCGATATCCTCGTCGCCGTGCTGCTCGATCGCTTCGACCGTCCGGACGCACTCGATGAGGCGGAGCCGCATGACGGAGAGGCCGTAGAGACGGCACTCGCCGTTCCCGGCGGATTCGCGGAGTGAATCCCAACATGGACCAACCCAAGGCCTGGCGCGCGGACCTGACACCCGCGCGCCGACGAGGGTGAAAAAAAAACGGCGTGAGCCGAAGCTCACGCCGTTGATAGTGACCCCGACGGGATTCGAACCCGTGTTGCATGCGTGAAAGGCATGTGTCCTAGACCAGGCTAGACGACGGGGCCTGCGTGGGTTGGATGTGTGACACTTTAACGAGGAACCCCCACCCAGGTCAAGGGCCTAGTCCCAAAACTTTGCGATCTCACACGAAATCGTTCGGGGATCGCTCCGATCACCGCCGTAACCGCTTTCTATCGGCCATTCGGCCACTTTAAACGAGACACGAGTTGCGAGCGAAAGCCTCAGGCGGTAGTTTATTGCCAACTGAACCTGGATGATCCGTGAGGCGGTGGAAGGAGCAGGTGATCTCATGCTCAAGATCTTGCTGCTGACAGGCGATGCGGGCGAGGCCCAAGAGATCTACTACGCCAAGTACCGTTTGGAAGAAGAAGGCTGGAAGGTCGATATCGCCGCCCCGGAAAAACGCGCATTCCTCTCGGTGGTTCACGACTTTGAA